>Ga0182240_100093_pt1 | contig 42851 bp, 51 predicted proteins | sample hydfrates4_PW_90_FD_145594 | JGI IMG/M metagenome (GOLD analysis project Ga0182240, IMG submission 145594) | Subsurface microbial communities from deep shales in Texas, USA - hydraulic fracturing test 4_PW_90 | ecosystem: Environmental > Aquatic > Deep subsurface > Shale gas/oil reservoir >...
TCTGGCTCCTTATCAGGCAGCACGCTCGCATTGGCTATCTCTTCAGCCTGGATGCCGAGCCTGGAGCATACTGTTCTCGTGATCGCTTTGTGAGTTCTCCACTTCAACTTCGCACCTCCTGCGGTGCAGTGAACTTTATTCTACCACTGAATTTCCAGAAACTCCTTGACTTTTCTCCTCAGCTCATTTTCGAGGATAACTCCAATCACAACATCAACAGGCTTACCATTCCTGAAGAATACTAGAGTCGGTACAGCGGACACGCCATACCTGTTGGGAATCTCTGAATCCTCGGCAACGTTAAACCTTGCGAAAACTATCTCTGAGAACTCGCCGGCAAGCTTATCTATGATCGGCTCTAGTTTTTTGCATGGTACACACCACTCAGCCCAGAACTCAACTATAACGCTCTCGTTCTCCCTCAAAACATCGTCAAAGTTTCTTGAATCGACTTCGATGACTGCCATGTAGACCCTCTGTAGAGGTTGTGGGATGGGATTAAATGCAATTCGCTAGTAATTCAGGGTGTTCTCTAATGTATTTCTCTATCCAATCCACAACATTCCCAACTTTTTCTTTAACACTTGTTCTCGAAAGTAGCTTTACAGCGTTTATCACTGCTTTCAAGTCATTTTTAATCGCTCTCTCAAGTATTCTGTATATATCTTCCTTGAACTCTTCAGTCCTCCAAGATTCATCATAATAGTATTTGATCCTAAGCTTACACAAGCCAGCAGCTGCAAATATCAGAACACTTATCGAGAACTCTTTGGCAATAGAAAACTCCTCTCTGAAATCACATGCTGTTGTCAACTCAATTTTGAGCTCTGGCACGAGTTTATCAAATTCTTTTAAAGCTTTAACGAGATCTTCATCGAGATCTGCTTCTAAAAACCTATCGTTATGACAGCACGGGCAGTAAACTTCTGCAAGGTCTCCGTAATCATCTACCTTCTCCTCAAATCCGTCGTAATCGTAGTATTCATTGTAGTATTTTGTATAACCGAAATGAAAGCACTCTCCGCAGAATAAAACCATATATTCATCCCCTAAAGAATATCGCAGAATAGCTGAAGCCTCACGTCATCAGGGAGTAATTCGAGTAAATCAAACTTCAAATTTCCGATGTTCGGAAGAATGCGCCTCTTCAAGTAATCCAGAAGCTTTGGATCATTCCACTTGAAGAATGTTCTCTCATCGCCACCGGTCCAGTTTACAGGTTCTTCGAACTTGCCACATTGAATTTTCCTTAGAACAGAATACACTCTAAACAAATTTCTGACTTCTAAAATTGCCATACCACTCTTGCAAATGATTACTACTACTTCTTTCTCCTTGTCAGACCATTTAGAGACTTTATAAGTGAATGTAAACAGCTTAAACCCACTAACATCCACGATCTCGTTACTATTTTTAAGCTCATTGTAGAAGTTTGTAATCGGTTTCAATACCTTTTTGCCCTTCTCAGATTTCTTGATAGCTATCTTAAGGTATTTCTCAGCAGCATTGAAGCCTCTACTCTCCAGAATGTGTACGGCTCTCTCTACTGAGGAATTTGGAGCTTTATACTTCTCCTGCAGCTCTCTAGCACTTTCATACAGCTCTCTGTAACTATCGGGTGGAATTAGAGATCCATTGCTAAGGTTTATGCCAAGACCATCCTTGAAAGGGTAAGCTATACAGTTGAACCATATAAAGAGCTTTTTATCGTTACCGAATCTTCTCAGCCTAGCTTTTGCTTCAAAATCGACTTCGAACTTCTTTCCAGCGTAATACGACGCCTGAGCAAGTATTCCGTTCAATCTAAGGAGAGCACTTCTGTAAAAATAATCACTGAAATAATCATCGCACTCTCTGAGTATTAGCATGTTATCCGGTGTTAATTCAGCAAAAACGTTGTCTCCCCAGTAAACGTATTTTGCAGTTCCATCAGCCTCGAAAATGACTTTTTCTACACCACTACTAATCTCTTTATAGAACATACACGAAATAAGATCATAGTATGGAATAAACGCCATCTAACCACCTCACTAATTTTATATCAGTCAGATGAGGTTAGCCAGAAGTTCTGCTTCTAAATCCAGCTTGCTTAAAGCTTCTTCCAATCCTGAAACTTCCTCATAAGCTTCTGAGATAAATCCGACGACATCTATTGGAAATTCTAGGTAAGGAACATATGGGGCTACTGCAGCATCTTTCAGTTCCTCTAAGCTTTTGTACGCTGCTGTGAACACATATTTGCTGTCAAAATTTGCTGCGAAGAAAAATATCTCTTTGTTATTTTCAGCTACACCAACGATCTTTCTCATCTCCTTGAGAGCTTTCATTCTCGTTATTTTTGCCCCCAGCTTTTCTAAATATTCAAGCCTTTTAGCAAGCTCCCTCAAAACGTCGCCCTCACTTTTGCACCAGGTTGTTCCCATAATATCACACCTCATAAAAAAGAGGATTTGATCAGACTAACACTGCCAGCACAAGCCTCTCAATCTCATCAAGGTATCTCTTAAAACTTTCATCAATCTGAACCTTAGATTTTACTATTTCTACCGCTTCTACAATGTGCTTTGCACGAGATCTATCCTCGCTGATTATCTTGGCGAAATGCTCCTTCAGAACATCTCTTGTAAGTTTGCCCAATTCATACCCGCCTTTTTTAGCTGTTCTTTCAGCATCTACATCATACACGTTGATTACTCCTTCAACCCCGTTTATAGAGAACTTCCCAGCTACGCTCAGCAGGAGTGCCACAGCTGAAGCAACTTCGCCGCAAAACTCTTTTTTAACATCCTTGAGAAGTTCTACTACTTTTTCGTTGCATTCAGCATAAACTAGTATTCCTCCTTCCCCCTCTTTATGGCATAGCCTCTCTTTTTCTTCTCCGGGATAATCTTTAAGGAATTCTCCGAATGCATCATAATATAGCACATCCTCCACTACAGCATCATAACCGAAATGTAAACATCTTGCACAGAAGTAAATATCTTCCATCTCAAATCACCTTTACTTCTTTTTATTAAAAAATTGGAAATAAATTAGATGAGCATTGCAAGAGTTAAAAGCCCAGTCACGTTTGGTGCATAGCTTGCCAGAGCTTTCCACTCCCAGTCCCTGAACGAGTCCTTTCTCATCTCAATCCATCTTTCAATGATTTCCCTTAGCTCTTCATTCGTTATCTCGCAACCATCTGCTGTTCTTACTGAACCGCCTTTCTCAGCGTGGTGGATCAGCAATCCCATCTCACCGAACAGGTTCTTCAGCCTTATTAGTCCTATAAGCTCTTCATCGCCAGCCTTTTCTATCGTTGATTCTGGAATGCACGGATTTGGAAAAGCGACATCTTCAAGGAGAATCGTGTGTTCTTCAACGGCTGTTTCATACTTTCCCAGCCCGAGTCTGCCGTATTTCTCAACTATGCCTTTAATTATCAGTTTTGCATCCTCCTCCAGCTCTTCAACTGTTTTGCCTTTTTCAACTCCGGCATACTTGCACGCTATATTGATTAGATCTCTTAGCAGGTTTGAGTGCCTAAGCACCTCATATTCGTTGAATATTATGAATAGAAGCTGCTCCAGATCGCTTCTGAATCTGCTTGAGCTGTATCTTGATAAGAACCACTTTACGAATTCTTCAACAGCAAAGAGTTCCTTAGCATACCCAGTATTTGTAACATCCAGAACAGCATAAACTTCTCCAACGACTTTTCTTACCACGGGAAGTAGCGGGATGAGATTGCTTGGAGCTTCTACAAGAATGTAATCATTTTCTATTTGCTTGAGAGTTTTGACCGAATAGCCGTCGGTTACGAGCGTCGATTCTTTAACAAACTCCAGCCACTCGTCGTATGTTATGACGAGATCTCTGAGTACCTCTTTTAGCTCTTTGTAGAACTTCTTTGAACCCACAACGAGATATCCGTAGGGGAAACCGCTCTCCGGTACGTCAGTTACCTTCTCAGCGTAGATTATCGGCTTTCCTTCCAATACTTCGTTAAGCAATTCTTCTTTAGTGTAGTAGTGTGGCCCATCTCTTTCGAAATTACCAATTCTGTACACTTTGATCCTTTTTACAGTTCTCTCCCTACTCAAATTGACTTCCTTAACACCATTTTTCTCTAAGAACTCAATGATTGCAGGGTTGTCAACGTAGACTGCATGAATTCCAGCATCCTCTAGATCCAACTCCTTCTTTGAGTTTGGTCTCCTCTTCAAATAACCCGTCTTTCTCCCAGTCGCAGCTAAATAGATTACATCCTTACAGAGAACCATAATTCTCCTGCCGTTCCTCCTCGTACCGCCCCACACGCCGTATGCTGGCAGCTCTGTCAAAAGGAGATCAACTGTTCTCTTAAGGCTCAAGAATCTCGGTATCTCTCTTTCTATCGCGTCACTATACGATTCCCAGTAGCTGTGTATCCTGTTCAACGCCTTCTGCAGCTCTTCAAGCTGTTTGGAGGAGTATGATGACAGATCCTGAGCGGACATGTGTAGGAACTTTGAGAAATCTCTTTTGAACAAGATCAGCCTGTACTTCAGCTCCATTAGGGTTGTAAAATCTCTGTGCCCTTCTTTGAAGTCGTCCCTGTTTGGTGTAGGTACAGGTGTTCTAACTTCACGCCCAAGTATGTTCACCATCCTGCCATCCTCTACCTTTATCCTCAGGAAGAAACCCTGCGGTGGAGAGTACATCAGCCTCTTCGCCAGAACATCCCCGAGGACTATTGCATACTTGTCGTGCCTCCAACTTCTCCAACTCTCGTGGGCTGGAACTGTTTTCAGTATTCCTATTTCGTAGATCTCGTTCTCCTCTAACATCTCAATTTCGTGGTTGTGAACGCCTATGCTGAGTTCTATCCTATCTCCGTCTTCTAAAACTGCAAGCAGTTCGATCGGAATCCTCGAAAAGTCGAAGAGTTCTCTTATCTCATTAACAAAGCTGCTTATCGTTCTAGAGCTGAGAGGCTCTTCAGGATAGATCTCAAACCTCGTGCCGTAGTCTTCCTTGACACCATTGTCGATTATTTCGGCACCGTAAGAGGTTAAAATGGCTGAATAAGCCTCGTCAGTTTCTCTTGATCTCGTTTTCATAATCATCTTGCCCTTCTCCCCAGTAAGCATCATGAAAGACTTTGCTCCCAAACCGAACATTCCCTGGACTCCGATAATGTTTCTGTTCTCGCTCCTGCCGAACCACATGAAGACTTCCTTGAACGTTTTCTTGCTAATTCCAATGCCATTATCCTCGATGATGATTCTATCTGGATAGATTTCAACCTTGATTGGATCATTTACATCGGCTTTAAACTGGGCCGCAATCGCATTCGCCACATATTCTCTTATACAGGCAAAGTTTGAGGAATAAAACTTGCTCAAATACTCTTTAACCACATTCAGCTCAAAATTCCATACTACCTTCTCACCCAAAATAACACCCCCCAAAGAATTCCAAATTTCTAAAAATCAAAAACAAATTCAGCCAGCTTTTTCTTACGCAAAAATTAAGTTAAATCCTCTCAGCAAGAATTAATTTAAGTAGCTCGTCTTTATATGGGATGCTAACCCCGTTAATTGTCTCAAGTACGGCTTTTATTTCAAAATCATCGGGCTTCACTGTCCTTAGCTTGCTTTCTCCAAAGACTGCATAGTTTATGAACTGCTCAATATCTCTTTCGTGAATGAAGTAACCAGTCCTCCCATTGTATACAAATATCGTCCTAACTCCCGAAACTATGACAAAATTGTCCATCACAGCGTAGCCATTCTCCTGCGACTTCGCCACGGCTTTTATCAGTTTTCCAACTTTAAGCCAAGCTTCGATATCCTCCACGAAGCCTAAAAAATATTTTGAGTAGTTGATAGGATTTGCAAGTAGTATTATCTTTCCGTTCTCTTCTTTAACCTCTGGAAACTCTGCCAGAACATTCCTAGCCAAATCAATCCCAACATTAAGCAGTTCAGAAACCTTGGTTGTCACTTCAGCCCTTAAGTCTAAAGGAAGCTCTGTTAGATTAATAGATGTCGAGTTCTCTTCAACATCTGCAACGATCTTGTAATCGTTCGAGCCATTAATAAGGTCGAAGTAGCCGTCTTTAACGTAAAATATCCTAACTCTTTCTTGTTCAAGCGAATATACCAAATGACCTTTTCGTAGTATTTCAATAAGCTTGCAAACTTTCAAATTTGCCACCACCTATAACTCCATTTAATCCTTTAAAAGATTGAAGAAAAAATTACAGAACGCTAGTAAGAATATCTGCGCTGAGCTCCTCTATAGCTGGTTTTACGAGTTCAGCAATCTTTTCATGTTCTAATGCATTTCGTATTCCATCGATAACATCTTCTCTACCGCCAATAACTTCTCTCCTTAGTCTTTCAAGAGCCTCTTTTCTGTCAACTGGCTTAAAGGAATCCTTGTAGTTCTTCCGGGAGTAGTGAAAAAGTCTAATTTTACCCGCTGCTGCAAGCAGAAGGATTATTGTAGGTATTTCAGCGCTGTATTCTCCTTTGTACAATCTCACAATGAACTCTTCCACTTCCTCTTTTAGCTCTCCATCCCACTCGTCTGTGTTCGTCTGTGCTAGGTTTAAGCTCCCACACTCATAACACTCTATCTCAAAAGTACTCTCCTCTTCCTCTCCATTGTCTTCCCTGTCAGCGAAACCGTTGCACATGTACTTCTTAATCACTTTAGCATAAATTCCAAAAGTTAGGCAATCCCAACAGAATATAACTTCCATAAAAAACACCAGATCAAGCCACCTGAACAAAAATACTTCTTATACCAACTATAGGCTATCCTGAAAGCCTCTTTTGAACTTTATTCTATCAAAATCAATTCGGAGTCTCGATTCATAGATATATTCATTGAACAGTTTACACAATCTCGTCTAAATCGGAAATCGGGGAATAAAAACCCTTTGCAATCATCTCCTTTAAGATTTGATTTCCTTCCTCTTTAGAGATTATATTCTTTTCAATACAGCGAACTAAAACACCGATGGTTCCAGACACAGGAACTCCTAAAATATTTGCAACTTTTCTCGCATCTGAATCATCTGTTAGAAATTTCATGTTGCAGTTCTTTGCGATAGCTAAGCAAGAAGCTTCTCCCTTTCCCAACTTTACCCTTAATGAATTGTAAAGCTCAGTCTCCTCTTCTCTTAACTTTAACACTTCAAAATCAAGAGATATGTTAGGTAAAACTCCTCTCTTAACACCCATCCTAAACTCCTTCAAAACCTGCTCCGTCACATATACTCTTTCGAAGGCTCTCTTAAGCAAATCCAGCCTGTTCACCTTTGCAAAGTTTGAAAGAACAGTGTTATCGACTAAAACCATTTGATCGCCTCTACTTCAGCTATTACGTCTTCCTTACTCAAAGCCCTTATCGGAATACCCTTTTTCTTAAGAAGGTCAATCAATTCGTCTCGCGTAATTTCAAGTAATTCTGAGGCTTTAGACAAACTAATTAATCCTTCTACATATGCAGAAATGACGATCTCCTCGAACAATTCCTTATCCTTCTTGAGACTCCTAAGTAAGTCCTCCAACTTCTTAGGATTCGCTTTAACTACGTTCTCTATACCTTTTACAACCCAAACAGCCTCCATTTCAATCCTCTCCCCTTTCCCTCAAGACAATTAAATCTTCTTCAATATCCTCAAAGTATTTACGATATTCTTTGATGATGTCATATATCCCACGCTTTTCAATCCTTATTCTTACCCCTTCTCTCTCCTTCAAATCAACTTTATTAAGGGGTTTAAAACCATCTTTTTCATATATCGCCTCAATTAATTTTGTCATATTTTTAAATCACCTCAAATCTTCAAATACCTTTTGTTGAATTTAACGTTGAGCTGTATCGTTCATTCTGATCACTTTCCCGAACGGGAAGTTTTTACTTGGCGCACCATTTGGTGAGACGACCCAAATCGTCTTACTACTGGGAGGCTTTTCTGGAAATGTTCCGAATCCATCTGTGAAGAATATTATCAGCCTTTTTCTGTGCTTAATAGCGTAGTCAAAGACAGGCCTGAAATCCGTTCCGCCCCCACCTCTCAATCCGGTAATCTTCCTAACATCTGCAAAGCATCTTAACTCGATTTTATCGTGGATGTCTGCATCGACTGATAGGAGAGTTATCCTGAATGCTGGAAAGTTCCTTGCAATCCACTGGATTTCTGAGAGGAACTGGTTGAGCTCCTGCCCAGATATCGAATCGCTCGTATCGACCGCGACAAGAGCTTCAAGGTATTTGTCTTTGGCAATACTTGGGAGATAAACTTCGGATAAACTCCTTCTGCTTGGCTTGAGGTATGTGTAGTCCTGAGGGATCATTGGAAGAATCGAGTCCCTGAGAACTTTTCTCCAATCAATCTTTGGTTTGAGTGTAGCCTCTACATGCCTTTCAATCCTAGCCAGAACTTTGCCAACCATTTTTGCGTAGTTGTAAGCTTCGGCAATGATTTTGCCCCAGTCTTGAGATCTGTTTTCTTCTTCTCTTCCTCTTCCATTGTTTCCATATTCGTGGATATCGAACGGTTTCTTATCTGATGAGATTTCTTTGATGTCCATGTTGTTGATCAGGTTACTGATATCGCTAATCAAATCCGACAGGCTACTCGAATCACAATTACCATTTTGGTCTGAACTGCACTTGGAAAACAGTATCTTGACGTTACTGTTTCCACCATTACCTCTTAGCTGTTCAAGGATCTCAAGGTACACTTCTTCAGACGACTTCTGCTCCGGATCCCAGATTTCTATAGGTATCTGAACAACTATCTCCTGTCTAATCCCGTTTACATTCACTATGCCTCTTATACTGAACTTGAACCGCGTTACAAACTTTCCTCCTATCCTTTCGGGATTCAGACCGGTATCATAAACGTCAAACCCGTTTGCCAGGAGTATTGCATTCACCACAATATCGTTTGCGTAATCGTAAGCTTTCTTGTAAATCGGATTCGTTATTTCCAGTATCTCTTCCCTCTCAAAGTGTCTGAATGCAATGTGGCTAACCTCATGAATAACATCTGCGAGAAGCTGATTATCAGATAATTTCTCAACGTAATTCGGATTATATCTGATTACACCCTTTGGGTTGACACTCATCGTTGGTATCTCATCGTTCTCGATGAAGGTTAGGTACATGGCAATGTAGCCGAAGAATGGATATTCTCTCATCAGCTTAATTTTAGCCTTGCTAATTCTCTCAGATGGTGTTAGCTCTCCGAGCAGGGACATCCAAAAACCTCCAACTTAATTCATTAAATTAAAATAAAATTATAGAAGAAATCTTATGAGCCTTATAAGTTCCCTTGCCCCAGCACCCTTGAATCTTTTGAGAGAATCTTTGAACGCTTCTACCCCCATCACCTGCTTCATTGACATGAGCAAGAGGACTGCAAACTCCGGCGGGATCGCTACAGCAAACTTGAGCAGTTTGTTTGTTATCTTTCCATCACTTCTCAAGAGCTCAGGCAGATTAACTACTGCGGAGTACTTTATGTCCATGCTCAAGCTGTCAAACCTCTCCGGATTTTCCAGGAGTTCTTTGAGATCTATTGTCTCGCTGAGCTTTAAGAAAGCTTCAAACTGAGTTCCGGCAACCACGCCGCAAGCCATTGCAACGTACATTGCAGCTTTCTTTGCATCTCTCTCGTTCGCAATAAGTCTGCTCGCAAACTCCCATCCTCTCGGCGTCGGAAACGTTCTATCCTCTAACATTTCCTTGAAGAGCATTGAGGGCTGCATTTTCAGAAACGCAATAATTCTCGAATCAATTCCGTTTTCTTTAGCCCATTCAACCCACTCATCGATCGTTGGCGGTCTGAGAGTAGCGTGAACGAATCTTGTTCTCAAGGGAAGGGGCATGTCAAATGTATACGCTTGATCTTCTGTTAGATTGCCGGCAGCTATGATCGCAACACCATCGGCAACTTCTATTTCGCCAAGTCTTCTATCTAAAACGAGCTCGTAAGACGCGTTTTGGACGAGAGGCGGAGCAAGGTTGAGCTCGTCGAGGAAAAGAATTCCTCTTATCTTTATCCCATTTTTCTCCCTCTCCTTGCTTATTGCCTTAAGCCAGTTCGGAGCGTACCATTTAGTCACCCCTTCTTCGTCAACAAGCTTCGGCATGCCTATAAGATCGCTCGGCTCGATGTGTGAAAGTCTAATATCGATGAGAACGAATTCCGTCTCGGGATCACTCCAGTTTGGCCATTCTACGTATTTTAACCCATATTTCTCGGCAATTTCCTTAGCAGCTCTTCTCACGGATTGTGATTTTCCAACACCCGTCCTACCCCAGATAAACGCGCTCAACTTTTCCTCATACACCTTCTTAACAATCTCCACAAGCTCGGAATGGTTTACAACCAAAACTTCAGACATAAAATCCCCTCCAAAACACTCAAAATCCAAAATAGGGGGATAGTCTCAGCTAACTGAGTTAAATTAGAGATATCCCAAAATTCAGGATTAATCAGATTTTAGATCAAATATTTCGGTCTTGAGAATTTCCCAATTGATTTCTCCGTATTTCATGTAATGTCGGATAACTTTATAGGCAAAGGCTTTGAGTTGCGATTCAGACAGCTCATACTTCTTCCCACCTAAGTAAAAGTTCCCAATATCTTCATAAGCTCTTTCAAGCTCTTTCTCCCAGATATTCCTGTCAAGTTCGTTTATGCGGAAAGAATGCACAACTCTCCCCGTATCATTGTCGAACAGTACGACCAAGATCTCCTTCATCGCTGGAGAGATGCCGACAAAGACGGTAAGCGGGATTACGCCACCTTCCGGCTTCATCAATCCAAGATCTGTTAAAACAAGCGTAGTGAGTTCGATGAACACGTCTTCAAACAGCCTCATTTTTGCTTCGATTTCATTATCTGTACTATAGTGTTGTTTTAGCTTTTCAATAAACTGTGCATCTTGATGAGCTTCGATCAGAGAAAACTGATGCCAGCTTTCGAACACACTCTTCAGCAGATCATCGGGAAAATTTTGGCTCAACTTCTCCTTAAGCCTTTCAAGGATATCTTCTCCTGAAATTTGCATAAATTTCACCCACTCTCTTCCCTCTTTCCCAGTCATTTAAAACGACTCCTGTGTTTAGAACGTATTTTCTGTTTTTATAATCATACGGGATTTCTACTAGCCCACTTCGAGTAACGAGGTATATTTTTGTTCTTGTTTCATCTTTTTCCTTAACTACTCTCTTTATGTAGCTTCCTTCGAGAACGTCCACAACAAACTTCTTATCTACGAACCCACTAACGTCGATCTTATCAATTGTCTCCCTTGACAGCAACCAGGTTGGAATCCAGCCGCTTTTAGTGTAGGCTAGCTCCATCTTCAGCTCGTTGCCAGATCGGTAGAAGAGACTCATATGTTTTAACATCAGCTGCTTAAGAACAGTTAACATACCGACCCTCCAACAGGAACCCAAAGAGAGAAATCCTCGAAGAGCTGGTCTAACAAGCTTAAATAAAACAATCAAACTAACTTCTGGAAAATTGCTTCCGCTGCATTTGCATCGACTCTACCATTTAAAGCCAGCACCTCATTACAGAATTGCCTCATAACTATCGGAATACCACTTATTAGCACTCCAACAACGCTTATGTTTCTCTGCTTTTTGAACTCATTGAACTTCTCAAGGAACTCCTGCTGAATGTTACATTCACCATCAGAAATAAACAGCACATCTGCTTTTGTGAACTCTCTTTCTTGCTCAATTATCTTCATAACTTCTCTAAGCGGCAATTCGTAGCTTGTTCCACCGCTTGCCCCTATCTTCATGATCTCCAGCACTTCTTCAGGCTTTGGCGGCTTTTTGAAGACTTTAACGTCCTTTATCTTGGCATCAAATGCTACGAAAGCCCATGGACGCTTATCCTTCACGGCAAGATCTATGGTAGCGAGCGAGACGGCTTTAGCCCACTGCTCTTTCTCTCCAGCCATCGAGCCCGATAAATCCAAAGCGATCACTATTGGACCCTTAGCCTCTTTCTCTCTCCTCTTTAGATCGTAGTGCATCAGTCTCCCCTCGTAATAGTCTTTGTGGAAAATGGGTCTGTATTTCCTAAGCTTTAGAATCTCTGAAGGTAGCAATCTTTCGACTTCTCTACCCATTGCAACGTTGTGCAGCTCAAGCTTGCTTTTCCTCGGTTTAGCCTTTGCCGTTGATTTGAGCAGGTTTCTCATCCTTCCAAGCAGCTCGATCATCTTTTTCACGTGCTGGCTGTTCTTCAGCTCCACAGCGAGCTTTATCGCTGTTTCAGGATCCACTTGTATGGGTTGCCCAGGCTCATTTCCAAACCCTAACACTGCTATGGCATTCTGCACTTCTTCAAACTCCTGCTGGGCTTTTCTCACAGCAACGCTAACTGCTCCTTGTGTTACAATGCTTTGTAATGCCTCAGCGTGCTGCTCGATCTGCTGAACGGTCTTCTTAAACTCATGTTTACTCTTATTCGGTAATTGATTTCTCAGTTGCTGGATTTTTTCAGTATGCTCTTTTATCTCTTTAAGCTTGTTTTTCAGCTCCTCATAGAGCTTTTCTGTAAGAATTACAGTCGCTATCGCGGAATTTACGTCGTCAAGAACCGTCGTCTCCTTTAACTCGTTAAAAGTGTCTGTGTTCATAACCTTCTCAAGCACACGCTTGTTTATCCTGAATTCTGGGGCTATCTGGCTATCATCCAAGAATTGTGGATTGGGCTTGTAAAAAATGCTGAATGTGTCAGCTATCAGCGGCGGGAACTGCGGTATGAACTCCTCAACTTTCTCCTTAACCTTCTCTGTTAGCTTGTCTTTGTGCCTGTCGAATAGGAGATCGTCAAGGCTGTCCCTCTTTACAGTATACGGTACTTTCTCATAAATCTTGAGAAGAGATTCCAATAACTTGGCCATAAACTCACCTGCGAATGCCAGCTCTCTCTTTTTCAGCCTTATAGTAATCAATAAGAGCCTTTCTGGGATCTTTGGCACATATTATCTTCACTGATGCCTGACCACACCTGAAATCAACCAAGTATTCTATTAGAAAACCATTGGAACTGGTATAGCTGTTATAAAACTTAGCTTCTTTAATATCTCCCAATTCCCTCTTTACAACATCTTTAACAAGTTCAAATGGTTTTAGAGCATCCTTCTCAAAAGAGCTCATAATTTCCTCCGGTGATAGATCTAAAGGAATGAATAGGTCTAGCAAGTAAACAAAAACCTTCAAACATGACACCTCCAGTAAAAAATGGAAATTAGAACATCTTATCCAGCATGCTCACCTTTAGAGACTGTATTTCATCGAGAATTTCATCCAGCTCAGCAGTATCTTTCCCGCTGCTCAAAGCCATCTTGCTCAGCTCTTTAATCTCGTTCTCAATAACCTTTAACTTGGCCATGATCTCTTGGACCTCTGCCGGATCGATCTTACCTTGGAGTTTACTTGTGTAATCGTTGATTATGTCCCTATACTCCATCACCTTCCTTGCAAATGGATCCACGATATCCATGATTACTGATCTAACCGTTCTCATCTGTTCCGGAGTATCCCACATTATGTGCTGAAGGACTCTTAGATCATCAGTTGCTGCAGCGCTTCTGCCGTGGAAGACTGCATGGGCTTTAACAACAGCTATCGCCTGCTTGAAACGTCTATCACTCACAATTATTCCGTTTTCTCTGAAATTTCTCCTCAGCTCAACTATGGTTGGCAGTATAGGGCTGATATCCACCTTAGCCACGTGCTCCTGCATCACTTTCAGCTCATCCTTTGTAATTCTAGTCTTTGGAGTGTAATCGTCACTTCTCTTCAGCATTTCTTCGAAATTCCCATCGTTCTTGATGTATTCCACAACGTACCTGATGAGTAACCTGTCGTAGAGTGCTGCCAGCTCTTTCTCATCCTCCGGCAGCTCGTTCGATGCTGCAATGAGAGTGTTCAGCGGCACCTTTACAGCCATCCCGCCATCGTGATAAATTCTCTCATTGATTATCGATAGGAGAGAATTCAGGATCGCACTGTTGGCTTTGAATATCTCATCTATAAACGCTATCTCAGCCTCTGGAAGTTTGTTCGCTGTAATGCGTTTGTATTCTCCTTTTTCAAGTGCTACCAAGTCAATTGGGCCGAAGAGCTCTTCTGGCGTAGTAAACCTCGTAACAAGCCATTCAAAGTACTTTGCATCAAAGTGTGAAGCTATAGCCCTCGCAATTGCGGACTTAGCAGTGCCGGGAGGACCAAGGATGTAGACGTGCTGTTTGCTCAAAACTGCCAGAATCAGGAGTTTTACAAGCTCTTCCCTCTCCTTAAAGTATTCACACATCTCCAAAACGACATTCTGGAGTTTCCTACTCTTAACTAACCCCATCAAACCACCTCCAAAATAGAGCGAATTCGCCAAATCTTCAAAAAATGAGATTAAGTTTAGGCAGTAGACTTAACTTTAATCTCAATCTGCGATAACTGTATCTGCCTTATTTTGTTTAGCAAACGCTCTGCTTTTTCAAGTAAGCTCGTCGTCCTGTTCAAGGATACTTTGAGCATTTTGGTATACTTCTCCGCCATTCTCGTCGCTTGCTCGATCTGCTTTGCAATCTCATCAACCTGCCTTACCTTGCTCGGATCTTGAGAATCAATTTTCAGCAGCCGTTCAATAGCTGAATTCAGAATCTCCTCCAAAGTATCCTCAACCTTTATTTCGAGCATTCTGCGGTGGCGCTCCGTATTTACTATGGGAGCATACCAGATCTCCGTTCTGTTGTTAGGATCGATCTTCTTAATCTCCTCTACAATCTTAGAGAACCTCTCAATCCAGTAAAAGTCGTCTAAGGGTATGAAATAGATTCCACCGCTCGGCTTCAGCTTAACCCTATTGCAGCTGTCGAGAATTCTGTGGAGTATTTTTCTTATGTGCTCGTCAGTATAACAATCCTTCTCCCTTTCAAACCTGTCCAGAATTTCCTTCACGATGTCTCTAACCACTGGATCTGCCGTTCTAAGGGAATAATTTACACTTCTACTTTTCTCGTCGTACGCAATCTCTCCAACAACATTGTAACTCAGCTTTTTACCTTCTTTCCTCTTTTCCAGCACGATTTTCCTCGTAAGCCCTGTTTCCAGCGGTCTGAGTAAAAGGAACGTTTCAGAGTCTGCAGATTCATCTATCTTCTTCTCCTTATACTCAGAGCAAATCCGCTTGAAAGCATCACCATGCTTTGGATCTGCCGGTTTAAACCTCGAGAGTCCATGCTTGTCAAACCAAGCATGCAGATCGTCTTTATGCACGAGGGTTCTGCTGATCGTATACCAAACAGCATATCCCAACACGTCTTTCTCATCATTCTCCAAAAATACGGCTTCAGATCCGCCAATCCTCACCCTCTGCATACAATCACCTCAAAATCGAGCGATTTCGCTAAAAAATCAAAAAATTGGAAAATAACACAAAATACAGCTATTTAGCAGAGTTTTTTTAGATTGAAGGGGCAAGTTCTTCTAATCTTTTTCCAGCTCTTCTCAATACCCTCATACATTACTCTGTTACTCCTATTGTTTGAGCAGATTGCACAGCTACCATCTGCATCGATACTCATGCTAACAGTTCCCTGCCTACACTTTCCAATACCTGTTATTTCGGCAACACAAGCATCTACTGCAACTTTCAGCCCGTACTGTTTAACAAGTTCTATTGCATCGAACCACAACTCGATGTCTATTCTTTTGATTGGTTTGAGTGCTAATAGAGTAATTGTGCTTGCATAATCCCCCAGCACATCTAAAACACGCTTGAGGTATTCTCTTGTCGTGAGAATATGGTTTATCCAAACCTCGGCGACCTCGCTATAGGTTTTAGCTGCTGTGATCACGCTTTCTGGACTCTTCCAAGTCTGCTCGTGAATTACGTCAAAACTTATTGCATACTTGCTAACACCATCAATTGGCTTGCATATCGTTCCGTTAGTTGTTACCGAAACGATCTTACCGGATTCAACTAAAAAATTGATGAAATCAGTAATGTTAGGATGCAGCATTGGCTCTCCACCGCCAATAGCGACGGCTTTAACCCTGCTGATAGCAATATCTTTGATTATCCTTTTAACCAACTCTGGATTTTCCTTACCTTTATAGTAGCATTCTTTACAGTTCAGATTGCACTTTTTAGTTATTGAGAGATGAACAACCGCTGGACACTTCTTAAGCTGTTTTTCAGAGATTTTGGCAATCATGCTACCACTCATCGATGAGATCCTCTGGTTTAACTCCAAGCACCTTAGCAAGCCTTTGTAGATGCCTTCTATAGTTCTCTCTCATACTTGCATCGTCTCGATACCAGTCCTGATTTGAGTAATCGACCGTCATGTTCCTACCATTCGCTATTATGTAATCACTGCAGTTGTGATCTCCGAACTCATCCCATACCACTCCTATCTCCAGTACGAAGTCTCTGAACGATGGATTACTCTTCAATCTCTCTCGAATCATCTCAATAGCTTTTCTAACCCCTGTAAGTCCAACTGGGAGTCTTCCTCTTACAATTTTAACTTTCTCGCCGCTTACAGTCGTGCAGACTTTTACAATCCTTTTCTCGTAAGGAGAATCGTATTTGAAAACCAAGCCCTCTACCTTGTGCTTCTTCGCATAAGGACCCGTCGCAACCTTTCTGTGTTCTTCTTTTGTGATTGGAACAGTGTAGTAGTCCGACTCGTATTCTTCCTCGCTAATGATTGTACTTCCCCTATCTTCTATGACCTCGTATTCTTTGCCTATTGAGAGCCTCACAACGTTTATTGCTCTAACAACATCGCTCTCGCAAATCTTCAGCACATCATCCAGCATCTTTTCGACAGCATCGTAATCGAGAATGTGAGGATCCGCCGTGCAGTCAACTACATTCAGATTCAGATAACAGACCCTCATACTACCACCAACTTACTTTTTCGAGTATTCTACCCATTTGAGTATACTTATGTAGGTATACTTCTCCAAGTATTTTTCCAGAAAAGTTCAGAATACTTTGAAAGCTTCAAAAACTCTGTTCACGAAATCTTTTGAGACTTTCATTAGAGAGCTGCGAGATGGCTGAATTCCGGGCTCAGTATACTCCGGCTTAGCCTTCACATACAAGTCAAGGTTTTCGAAATAGTAGATGCTGTATGAGCCGCCAGTTGCAACGACTCTGAACTTAATCGGTGGCACGTGGTGTTTAATTCTCCTTCTTACAGCCCTCACCCTCTCCAAGCAGACATCTTCAACTAAATCCGCTAAAATTGCTCCGGACAACACAACCACCTCCTTAAAAAATCTAAAAAAGCATCAAATCATGTCAGACCAGATCTCTTTAAGCACCTCTCTGACTGGATCAAGCAAAGGTGTCTGCATCTTCTCCTCCTCAACCTCTATGACCTCTGCCTTACCCTTTCTTTTGACAATCATGACGCTCTGAAGCTTTACTGCATCTATCTCGTGAACCATTACAACGTCTTCAACATCAGATTCCAAGAATGGGACATCTTTTGCAATACGTCTAACCCTGCACGGAAGAATGACAATGCAGGCTGTTGGCTTGTGCATTCTGATTATTTGTGGCAGTAGGAAGGTGAACGTGAACTGCTTTGTTAAATCGTCAATGAATCCCAATCCCACAACCGCTCGTGGCTCACCTCCATCGAGAAGGATTGCGTGCGGGAAGGGGTCTTTCCCGGCTTCAAAATCCTTCCTAACAGACTCAACAATCCTATCAAATACTCTTTCAACCTGATCTTGCATAACATCACCCCCCAATAAAAATTGAGACTGTAAAACTAAGAGCGAACCCAGACCTCGTCCCAGCTCCCTGGACCTAAAACTGGATGAGGTAATGCAATGGTCGTTATGCCCTTAGCCTTAGCATACCTTGTCAAGTCTGCTATCTCTCTTGCAAGCTGCATACCCTCTGAATTGTGCCCGTTAACCCCATTGTAGGATGGTATTGCAAGCTTTGTAATTCTGGTTCCAGCCTTCTCAAGTCCTTCAATGAACTCTTTCACGATTGATACTTCGCCAGCATCGAGGTCTCCGATGAAGAGGATTGTATCGTTATCGTAGCTGATAAGCCACCATGTGCTGTGAAGTCTCCTGATATTTCTACCAGCAATCCTGCCCACCTCTCTTGGAGTTAAAGCCTTAACAACGATCTTTGCATTCTTATTTGGTTTGAAGATGATCGGCTTCCCGTCCGCTATTATTGGCTTAACATGCTTGACGTTCGGCCTGTCGGCCCAGTACTTGTGGATAACCACTACTGCATTTGCGACATTCTTGGGAATGTGATCGGCGTGGCTGTGGCTTATCACCGTCAGGAACGGTGTAATTGTGGATGGAGACCTCCAAACGTCAAGCTGGAGCATTCAGATACCCCCGAAAATCTTGAGCATGTGCTTTCCAATCAATACAATCGCGTTCGTCAGCATTTCAGCAAAGCCGGCAATTGCGTTGTTGGCTGTCTCGGGAGCAAATGCGCTAGCAATGCCCGCAACGCACAGCATTGCAATCTGAAAAATCTGGTAAGCCCTGATAGCTCTTTCAGACCAGCTAAGATTCTCCACTACGAAATCCCTGACTTCTACCTCGTGCGTAAGTCTGTTCACTGCCGGGAAGTTTAGGCTGTAGGCAGCAATCCTCGGCGTAAGCAATCTGTCAACCCAGCTCACAACTCTCCCAACAAACGCAGGCACTGCCTTCAAGCCCTTTCGGGCGACCTCGCTGGAGCCAACAAAAGGCTTATATACTTCTATTTTCAACTTACCCATGTCAGAACCCCCTAGGGGCGGCGGGCGTGTTTCAGCCCGGCGAGACCGCCCCATACAATCAAATAAAGTAAGTTCTAAGCCCAGAAACAACTATTTTGAAAACTTAGGAGATTAAAAATAGGGAGAACTGCACAATGAATGAAGATTGGTAAAAAAAGAGTATAGAGTTTACAACTTTAATCAGATTTCGAGTTCGATCTCTCCCGCAGCAATTGGACGCATTAGCAATCTCCCTTCGTGGAATTCTCTCATAATCTTGTCTATTTTCCTAGAAATTTCTGGCGTGAAGTATGCTTCTCCACACTCCTCACAGATATAAGCTGGAACATCTTTAATTACTACTACTTTGTCCCCAACTCTTGCAACAAACTCTGTTTTACCTTCATGTAATTTTCCATTACACAAACTACATCTATCCGGTTTCATACATTTCTCCTCCTAATTCTATAATCTATCCATTTTTCTTCTTTTGGTTTGTAAACTGTAATAATTCTTACGTGATCTTCACATTCTGCAATAACAACATGGTATGGAACACCTTTCGAAAATCCCAAAACTAGGGCTGATGGGCAAGGTTTATCGTCTGCATACTCTTCAATTATTTCTCCATCTATAATAACCCTTTTAATGTCGTCCGTAGATACATTTCGTTGAAACATTCTAACTCTTGCGTGGTTAGAAATTATAAAGTTATCTTCTTCAATAAGCCTCTTGATTCGTTCAAAGTTGATTGCACCCCTCCCCATATCCCACACTCCCGGAAATAGTAGGATAGATTTTTCTATACCTGTTCACAAACTCCATTCTCTATGTCGCTTTCCTCTTCAGCCTCTTCCTTGCGGTAGATCCGAACAGAATGATTTTATTCACCCTATCACCGTACTTTCCTTTAAGACTTTAACAAATGATTTCAAATTCCTTTGTTTGTTCTCGGGAATTCGCTGTATTGCTAATTAATCTTTTTAAAACCTGTCTTTAATCTCCATTTCGAGCACATCAATATCTACTTTTAGCCCATTAAGCTTAAAAATTAATTTTAGAGCCTTAATTGAATCAAATCACCCATTTTGAAGCTCATCAGGTGACTGCTCACAATAATAGCAGTCTGTAGATCCGGATCGTACACAGCAATTACTGGGAACCTACATAGGTATTTCCGCATAATCATGCAGTAGAGCCAAGCTGGACCTTTACCGCTTATTATAAGAGTTCTTCCTTGGAGATCTGGTAGCTGTTTTTCAATTTTTGGTACTTCATCCGGGCTGACAGGTTCTTTTAGCTCAAATTCAAAAATCAACCCATCAAAAACTCCAGCTTCAAACCTCCTAACCTCATACACGAACTTGTCCATAACATCATCACTCCCATTTTATTTTTCACATTGTATTTGAACAAAACTATAGATATTCTAGGCTAGTAGAATAACAATAGTTGATACTAACAACTGAAGTTAACACTTCCTCCTGCCTGCGATCCAAGGCAGACAGGGTTTCCAACTTATTGTGCTTATTTCAGCTCGTTTTTTCCCTCTATACTTCTCCGGGTATACTTATTTAGGTATACTTCTGTAGGTATGTTTAGACTATCTACTCCGGTTTTCAACTTAGCCCACACTTGGTGGGCAGGGTTTTGCCAGCACCTGGCTAGCTTACACTCCGGCGCCTGGCCGGAAATTGCCGCCACCTGGGCGGCTCTTCACCCGCACCTGGCGGGCAAGGTTTAGCAATACATTTACCTGAGTTCCTATATACCCCTCAATTACTATAACCATATCTACGTTCAAGTATTTAAATTTTTTTACTTCTACTTCCAAGTAAAAGCATAAATACTTATAGGTGGATATAGAAGTGATGAGTGGCGAAAACCTGAGGGCTATTTATATTGAGATCGACAACGATTGTTTCCTTGAAGTCTGGCAGGGTAGCTTTGTGATAGGATTCAGAGGATCAGAAGATGCGCTAAAAAAGATTAAAGAGGCATTATCGAACGTTGAGATTTTGACATCATCAACGATTCTCGAGCTGACCAAAGGAAAATTGGATAATATCGATAATAGCTGGATAGATAGACTTTTTGGAGATCAAGGCAAGGAAGAAGATCTAAGAAATTCTTTCTTTGCCAATAAAGGAGTTCAACCACCTGAAACATCTTAAACATTGATAGCTATGCATATTTTTAAGTAATTTGCATGAATCAACTCTAATTTAAAAGAGTTGTCTGACAAAAACCGTTTGTTAATTTAGGAAACTATATTTAGCTTTTCTGGGTAGTTTAAATAAAATGAGATGTAAATATAGGCAAGGATCTAAAGAATGCGATCTACCAGCCCTTAAGGATTCAAAAGATGGTTACTGTATACTACACGAAAGAAGCGATAACAAGAATATCGAAGAATTCCGTAAAGCTATAGAAGAAAAGCTAAGTAAAGGAGATTTCGATTTTAGTGGGTGTTACTTTCCACCAGATTTTTCCTTCAAGGGAGTAATATTTGAAGGTGATGTAGATTTTACTCTTGCAGAATTTAAGCGTGCAGACTTTTCCGGAGCTGAATTTAAGGGTAAAGCCAAATTTAGTCTTACCAAGTTTTACGGCGTTCCGGGATTGTATCCCGCTGCAAATTTTAGAGGGGCAAAATTTCACGATGAAGTCAGATTTGGAGGAGCCAAATTTTACGGCGATTGCTGGTTTGATGAAGCCAAAATCAAAAAGATAGTATTCGACAATACCGATATACAAGGACGACTGGAATTCTTTGTTAATGAACTAAACTCGGCCGAACTTAAGCAAACAAGCGCTTCTCACATATGGATTGGCAAGAACGCTTCTACCACATCTAGAGAATCTGAAAGATTACACGTAAAATACCTACATCTTGAACTTGTAACAGTCTCAGATCAAGCTTTATTCAAAAATTTAGACGTTGAGACTGTCATATTCCTTGGGTTAACAGCCGGATGTTGCCAATTTAAAAATGTTAGATTCAAAAGAGTAGAACTCGATGTATCCTCATGTCGTACGAGTGAAAGGTTTCCTGGATATTTCTTCATGGATAACGTAGAGCTTGGTTCAGATTGTAACGAAGATGAGGTCCGCATTGACATTCACTCAGATTCTTCATTAAGGTTCACCAACGTAAAATTCTACACAAAAACAAAGCTGTTGCTAAGATGTCGGGATAAAGCGCATTTAAGAGATGTAGAGTTCTATAGAGATGTCGATTTCCACGTTTCTGAGTTCCACGGAGAGACATACATAGATGCGAAGTTTCACGGAAAGATTGACCTGAGAGGGGCAAAATTCTTAGGAAAGATAAGAATTTCAGGAAATTTTGAAAATGTTTTGCTTGCCGGATGTGATGTAGAACATGTCGATTTAACCTATGTTAGGTGGAGACAGGATTATAAGATATTAGATGAAATCGAGCTTGAGAAAGCTGTTAAATCGGGAAAAATAAAGGAGATAGAATCGAAATGGAAGGAAGTTGAAACAGTATACAGAAAACTCAAACTTAGCTACAAAAACCACGGAGACTACGACACAGCTGGAAAGTTTCATTATAGGGAATGGGAATGCAAAAGAAAGAGAGCGGGGAAATACTCTACAAAAACTGTTAAAGGCAAACTTCTAAACCTTATTGCAACAAATTTTTCGTGGATTAATTTGTATAGGGTAACGTTTGGATATGGGGAAGAGCCTCTTAGAGTTATTTTCGCTTCATTGTTTGTAATATTGCTGTGGGCACTTATTTACATGTTCTGCGGAATAGTTGTAATTCCAGAGTACAGAATCATCGATTATAAAATTAGTATAGCATCATCAACTCCAATTGAGGAAATACTTTCAGACTTTTGGTATTGCTTTTATGCAAGCGCTTTAACATTTACATCCTTAGGATTTGGGGAATTTTATCCGTATAGTAGCGTAAGTAAGGCTTTTGCAGTCATTGAGGCATTCCTTGGGGTATTCCTAATATCGTTGTTTATAGTCGTCTTTACAAGAAAAATGCTTAGGTGAGAGCGATCTGTCGATTATTTTAGTTATAAAGATGGAACTTCTACTAACTTCAAGTACTCTTTTCCTCTTTTTGATTTGAATTTTACAACATCTAATTTCGTTTCTCCAAAGTAACCCTTACCAACGATCTTTCCCTCTGATGTACCTATCCGCATAGTTCCGCTACTCTCACCGATCACAATCGTTCCGATTCTTCTCATTTTACCTTCAACGATAAAGCACACGTATTTATCTGCTCCAGTCTTTGTTTTCTCTTTCAGCTTCTTACAGAAAACTTCCTTCTCACCATTCTGATCCTTTAGAAATCCTCGAAGGTTATTGCTTGCGGTAAAAAATAGTATTAGCTCCATACTCAAGCGAAGAATGTATCATCACTCTCAACACCGATTATCTGAACGAATCCTTCGAGATTTATGAATTCTTTGACCTTTTTGAATTCTGGATCGTCTTTTTCATACTCCTTTCTAAACCCAATCGAACCAGCACGCATTCTTATTTCTACGCCTTTTTCAGTCTGGCGCTCCCGCCACAGCTTAAGTCTCGCAGTCCTCGCACACTCCTTGAAGAACTCCAAATCCTCTATCACATACACCGTCATACTGAAAGTTTATACTTCCAAGTATTTATGTTTTTACTCTAACGTGAAAGTAAAAGCATTTACATTAATACAGGATTCTGAAACTATCTTAACTCGATTACGTCTTCTGAGAAACATATTGGGCACAAAATTTTCTGTGCTTTTTCTTCATGAGGTGTTTGTCTATTTGAGACTGATAATCCGTTTTTGAACTTTTGACCACAGTCTCTGCATAGATATACCATTTTTTACACCTCTTACTCACTAAGATTGGGTCCCAAAATCATTTTTAATCCTGCTGGCTTAATTTAGCATTCAATGTCAAGAGATTTAAGCTATTAGCTTTTTAAGTAGATTAAATGGTTTGAGAAATCATTAAGTCTAAAAAGAGCACTAGAGGTGTATATGAGGTGGTATACAACTTTAGCATTATTGGTCATAGTTTTTGTAGTGGGACTACTCCTTGGGAATTATTTTCCGTTTCAACAGTCTAATGTACGGACTACATTTTTAAAAGCTGAAAATGAATTCGTGGATTTTTCAAATGTCGTGAGTATATGGTTAAGCAGCAGTGCAAAACCGGCTCACCTTAGTATAAAGTTATTTCCAGACGGAAAATCCTACTATGAGGTTTCAGTTAAAGAGTTTGAAGATTGGAAACATGGAAAATTTTCGGGATCTTGGCAAGTCGTTAATAAATACGAAAATTACATTGATTTAGTGGTTGAAGGTAAATATATTGAAGGAGATTTAAATTCAAAACATATAACAAAATATTCAAAGTTTACTTTAAGACTATATAAAGGACAAGAAAAAGTAGTTCCAAGTGGCGGTAGTAAAATTAGACAGGGCGAGGTAACAGTTATAGGAAACGGACAGGTTATACTCACAGGAACTTGGACCGAAAGAAGTTAGTCCTATGAAAACCAAAAACTTCTCTAAATTTTTATAAAGATGAATAAAAAGAACTGATGATTGCCTGCTACATGGGCTCCTGAAGGATGAATACGTTTTTTCCTTGGTGAAGCTTAGATAACTGCGAAAACGAACCAGAAATAGTTGTGTATAAGGAGTTCCACTATCTTATGGGCTTTGAAAAGGATTGGATTAAAAACTTTTGACCTAATTTGACAGCCTCACAACAGTATCTCGCAATCTAAGTCTGGCTGCCTAGCATTCTGATAAGCTTTTTCCGACATCAAGTAGCTCTCAACTATACCGCCTAAACCAATCCCCCTACTCAAGACACGGACACCATCCCGATTAGCCAGCATCGCAAACTCGTGTAACGGAAGAATAAAATTCTCAATAACTACTCCTTCATGCTCTACAACGACTCTAACCTTATTTCCGATTAGTCCATTAAAACGCAACACATACCCACTCTTAATCACCACGCGCTTCTGCATGATTTCGCTTAATCTTCTCGCCTTCCATCCGTTTCTGCCAATGAACAATCCGATCTTCTCTTTCGGCGCGTAAATTGTTATTTTATCCGGCAATTCTTCGATTACAGCACCGTCAGGAAGTATTCTTTCAAGGTCTTTGGCAGTCTTCGGTGTAAGAAGTTCATCCTCCAATATAACGTCCATTCCGTAGATGCGAATGAACTTGAAGTAGTCTTCAGCATCCATCACGTACTCGTATAATCTCCTACCCCCATTTCTTAGAACTCTGTACGAGAAAACCTTTAGAGATGAGAAATCGACTTTAACATCTGCAATAACCCTAAAAAGGACGTATTTGAAAGTTTCTTTCAGGTTTTCTAGATTTGCTTCGCATTCTGCCGTGTCTCTATGTTCGTAAATGCTAATTGTAGACATGATCTCATCACCATATTTACTTTTACATAAATGTAAACATGTATTTCCTTCCACATAGAAGTTTAAAGTAATATCAAGAAACTAATCTCTACGAAGAACTACGCTAACACCATCAAGAGAACTCTCCTCTACGTCTTTAGTGTTCCCCCTACTCTTCTGTTCTGCCTTATCCACTTTCTGAGGCACGTTCTTGTCCACATGTTTAGTATCGGACTTCTGCAATCTCCTGCGCCTCAGTCCTAGTCCTTCTATCCTAACTTTGTCAGTCGTCTCTTCTGCCACTGTATTAGCTATTACATCAATTTCCGACACTTTCACATTTCGCTCAGCAGAATCTGCAATTCTCACATCTCCCTCCTCTTTCTCAATCTCTTCGCTCTGCTTTTCTTTTTCCTCATCTCTTCTTTCGGTCTGTAGCTGTTGCATCGTAATGCCACTCTCAGATTCTACACTATTCTCTGGCGAAATCTCCTCACTCAACAGAAATTCATCTAACACTTTCTTTTGTTTCTGCTCCTCTTTGATTTCCTCGTCTTCATCCTTTCTCGGCTTTCTCTCTATCTCGGGCTTCGGCTTGAGCGGAATTTCAGGCTCATCAATCTTCTGCTGCAACTCAAATGGTTCTTCAGGTGGCATCGTCAAATACTCTTCTTCCTCCTCCTCCTCTTCCTCTGCTGGCTCGGGTGCAAGTTGCAGGTATGCGAGCGTGAGAGTAGCTATGGCCCAACCCCTCACCAACACCATCCCAGCACAAGCTACAGCCCACAAGAGCAGGTTTTCGATTTCGAGAAGATACCCGAGCGGAAATCCAATTACAGCAAACACTGCCAGCAGAGCGAACGTTCTCAGCCAGTTGCCTTTGACTATGCTCCAGCTCTTCTTTAACGAACCCATAGCACTCTCGTTGTCTATTAAGATGGCATAGCTGAAGAAGAGGAGCCTTACTCCAAGGTAAATTCCTGGCACAATGAGCAGCGATGCAGGAGTGACGATAAGCATGTAGATAAAGCCTGCAGCGAGCAGAGTTGGTAACTTTCTCAGTGTAAACAGCAAACCATCCTTTAGATATGTCTCCCCAGACAGTGCAACGTCTGCAGCAACTCTTACAGCTACATTATCAAGGAAATACCCCAGCGTTCCCACCACAGTCCAGACGAGCAAAAGTAAGACCAGAGCGTTTAGCAGTTCTGCTGTATCGTAATACTCCAACCCAAGGATACCGTAAGAGGCTACAACCACTAACAGCCAGAGAACAACTGAAACCGCCAATGGTACCAGTATTTTCGGATTTTCCTTGAGGAGTTGCAAACCCTCTTTTAGCGTGCTAACAACATCTAGCTTCATGGCTTTATCTATGTTGATGTTGATATATATACGTTTTTACGTCCAAAGTTAAGTATATATACTTCCAAGTTATCGTATTAATATGGATGAGCAGGAGTTGGTAACCAGATTAACCAATCAGATACTCAGCAAATTCAAAAAAGCTGGCTATGAGATCAAACCTAAAGAGGTTTCAGAGAGGTTAAGGCTTCTCCTTCTCGAGTTTAAAGTTCCAGAGAGCGAAGCCATCAAAACTATTGAGAACTACCTGATGAAGGAGCTCGAGATTTCAAGAGAACATCTCATCAAAGCTCCACTCGTCAAAATCGTTGACATCGCCGAACCGGGTGAGTGGGTAAGCCTTAAGGTTAAGGTTGCACAGCTCTGGGAGCCGAGCAGCGAGAGCATTTCTCAGGCTGGGCTTATAGGGGATGAGACTGGAATAATAAAGTTCGTCGTGTGGTCTTCAGCCAACGTCAAGCCTGTAGAGGAAGGAAAAAGCTACGTGTTCAGGAATGTTGTTACGGACTACTACAATGGAAAAATGCAGGTGAACGTGAACAGGAGCAGTGAAATCGAGGAAATAGATGAAGAGGTGCAGCTTCCGCCGAGAGAGGTTGAAGTTGTTGGCGCTCTTGTAGCAATTCGTAGGAATAGTGGGCTGATACAGCGCTGCAGGGAGTGCAATAGGCCGGTAAGCAAGGGTTTGTGCCCGGTTCACGGAAAAACTGTTTACGATGATCTTAGAGTGAAAGGAGTGATCGACGATGGTGAAAACGTCTATGAAGTCATTTTAAACCAAGAGATTGTTAAATCCCTAACAGGAATCGGGCTTGAAGAGGCTTTACAAATTGCGAGGGAACACCTCGACAGAAATGCCGTCCTTTCAGAACTCAAGAACAAACTTCTCGGCAGATATCTCAGGCTAATTGGGACGAGGGGCGAGAGATGTCTCGTAGCTAAAGAGGCGACATTTCTGGATTTAGGGGCTAAGCTGAAGGGGACTGGACAAGAAGGTGTTGGCATGACTGGAAAAAGAGAACCAGCTAGGAGGGTTTTCGCCTTTGAACTCAACAGCTCGACGTATAAGATCACAGACGATACCAAGACTAAATACGTTCTAACACCAACTGGGGAGAGGTGTAACAGAGTTTTCTTCGTTGGAGCCCTACTCGAAAAAGAAGAGGTTAGGCCGGAGTCAGGAATTTGGAGGATTAGAGTTGCAGATCCAACTGGGGCTATAATAGGCTATGTTGGCAGATTCCAGCCTGATGCGCTGGAAGCCCTGATGGGGATAGAACCGCCGGAGATGGTTGCCGTAGTTGGCAAGGTAAGGGTTCTTGAAGGTGAGAGGAGAAAGTTTGTAACAGTTAGGCCTGAGCAGATCTCCATCGTTGATACTAAAGTTAGGGACTGCTGGGTGCACGAGACTGCAAAAAGCACTCTTGAGAGGATTAGGAGGATGGAGGAAGCTAAAGAGTCTGATAGTGATTCTAGGCTAGCATGGCAAGTATATAACCCAAACCTCAATGAATACAGGAGAATTGTAAGGAAAGTGATTGAAGCTGTTTTTGGAGGAGCAATCAAGTCTGAAGGAGTTAAGAGTACTAACAAGGATGATCCAATAGATGGGGATAAAAATGTAGAAAGCGATTTGTTCGATGAGTTCGGTGTTGAAGAGGAGTGGAATCTAAGCAATATCTTTGAAGACACTGCATAATCTGTAAAATTTACTGTTTCTATCTTTCAGCTGAGCAGGCTTTGCATTCTCCAGTCTTTGTGTTCCAGCAGTCTATACAAACCCATCTAGCACATGACGGGCATTGGATGAGGTATTGTTTTCCAATCTCTCTTTTTTCTAATTCCTTTTTAGGAATCTCTAAGAGATTAAGTGAAGAATCTCCAAACAGAGTTTTTCCGATTCCCAGCGTTCCCGTTGCAATACATACCACTGAAAGTGGATCTGCTGGATTAATTACTCCTCGTGCTATGTTTAATCCATGAAATGTGAACTCTAACAGTTTGGCCCATTTTTTACTATCAACTGGTCCTAGTTCTTTTCTACAAATAGCGCAGATGAAATAAGTTTCTTCTCTTAGCAGCTTTTTCTCGGTTCTGGTTTCTGGTGGTACTAAAGGAGAGATCGCTTTCGCCCCAATCTTCTTAATCTCTTTTTCTATTTCCTTATGTATCTTCTCGAATTCCTTAAACATATTTTATCTTCATTTTCAGTAAATTAAAGCCTTTTGAAGTTGGAAAGTTGACAAGATATTGTACATGACCTGTTGTTGGACTGGGACTTTGAGGAGCGGGCTAAAGTAAGGATAGGGTGTGGTTACTTAAAAACTTGAGTAATAAAGTTAAATTGTAAATGGTAATGAGAGGGATGGTATCAGTAGTTAGTGTATAATGCAGTTTTGTGCGGTGGTTGAGATGGGTGGATATAAGCTCGAAAACTAGCATCATAGATGCGCTCCATGCAAATTTATTTGCTAATTAGATAAATTTTGTATTCTCCATTTTGGATGCATTTGAAAAAAGATGGATGGAAGTCTAAAGCTTTACACCTAGTTGAGTTTTACTCAATTGCTGGACAGCAATCTTTGATCGAATATCTTGAGTGTTGCATCCTTAATACTACCTTAATTCCATCGAACATTAACTAACCAGCAGCATACTGCGTAAAAATGCTAGATATTACTCTGTTTTAAGTAAGTAAGTTAGATATAACTCCATTCACGATGAAAGGCTTTCATTCGAATATTGGATTATCCCTTGGCAGTGCATATATTAGCTAAAGTGCGATGATACGAATCTTACAGCAAAGAGAAATAAATTATCCCGTTTTCACAAGTTGAGCTAATACTTGCCTTTAAAAGGCTAAAACAAAATTTCTCTCGGGATGATAGAAGTGCGAGGATTCTTAACAATCCCAAATCGTGCATGTGGAGTGCAATACCCAGATAATTCAACTACAACGTGAATAATATGCAGATACTTACAGATAGCCGATATCGTTTTAGTATAAGCGTTTCTGACGTGTGTACATCCTTTTAACTAGGAAACATACTTTAAGGAGTATACTTTAGTGGTATCATCTGTACTTATTAAAGTATACAGCGACAATAAGTTTAAATACTTTTAAATGTAAAGTACTATACTTAGTAAGGTATGTACAAGAAAGAGTATACGGGATGCCGTATGATGGATGAAAGTAACGTGAAAGGAAGAAAAGGGGATTTCGAGAAGGCATTCAGACTGCTCGCAACCCTCTATACCGGATCAGTTGACAGCAACGTTTCAAGGCTCGCAAGCAGAGTTGAGAAGTTACTCGAACTCATCGCATCGTACGCTCCAGAGCAAAGCATAACGGTAAGCGACGGCAGGTTCAACCTCACGATCGCTAAGAACCGCGTGAGCGTTTCAACAGCTGACGGCATCAGCAGTCTGAGTGGAGTTAAGTTGATAGAGTTTGCAAAGGCTTTGCCGTTTTTACTTGAACTTTACGTTAAGAAGCTTAAGGAGATCGAGAGAGAAGTTGCAGAATTGGACGAGAAAGTGTCCAAGCTTATTTACGGGCTTGAAGCAGTGTTGAAGATCGTTTAAAGACGAAAAGGAGAGATTGGCAATGTACTGCGAGGATGCTCGTGCAAAGATTGCTAATATCTGCCTTGAAATAGCTGAAACTGCTGCATCAGTAGCTTTGGAGAGAGGTTACGAAATATCTAAAGAACCAATCAAGAAGGGCGTATACAAGTGTAGAGATACCAGCAAAAAGGAGTTAGCTGCAGATCTTCTGCTTGAGGCAAGATCTCTCTGGGTTTGGAGCAATAAAATCGGATCTGAAAGGGTAGAGGATCCAAGTTTAGTTAGAAGGAGCAGAGAGGACTTGAGAAACGCATCTATGTTTCGTGCAGGGGAGGCTATGCGTTTGATAGTCGACGCTTTAGTCAAAGATGGTGAGATTATCTCAGAGCTGGATAGGATTCCAATACCTCTAGACCTCGTAAAGAAAGGGTTTGACGATGCTGACGAAATTGTACCAAAGAAGGTTCTGAAAATCAAGCCGGAAGAAGATCCGGAGATGTTGATGAACAAGGTAGCATACTACTGCGGGCTTGCCATGGGTTATGTTGTAAAAAAGGCTGATGTGGATGAGAACTTGCAAAGAAAGTTCCTCAGGCTAAAGCTTGCATACAGTGTCGCAGCTCCATTTACGTTCGGAGTATTCCTTTACGCATCTTACCTTGCTAGTGGGATTGGATTGGGTGGCTTGATTGCTTCAATCTTTGGAGTTGTGGCCGTAATGGAAGCGTTTAAGCTGATGTCCAGCTACATAGAAAAAATTGAGATGAAGATTAGGTGGACCGGGAAGCTTGATCCTTACGTGAAAGAGGGAATTAGTTGGGAGTGAAATTCTTATGGATGTCCTGGATATTATATCCTGGGCAGCCTATTCTGTTTATATCGTGCTCTGGTATGCTGGAAAAGCGTTAGTGGTGCTTAGACCGCTTGCAGAGCCTATTGCTGATATGTTTGAGCATGCTGGAGCTGCTATTAACCCAGCTGTAACGTATTTATCTTCACTCGCAATCCCTCTCGATGCATCATGGATAAACTTCCTTCTCTGGCTTTATCTGATCACATGGTACCTTCACCTCTGGCACGACTACATACAAAAAGTGAATAAGCTCCTTTACGTTATATCCGGCCCAATAGCGCTCGGACTCGTATTGGGAAGCTTTGGTGCCGGATTGGTTGTTTGGGCGATTACGCTACTCCTGAGTAGAAGAGACTATTTGCTCCTCGAAATTCCTGGAAGGAGAATTCGCAGCTTTAAGAGGGAATGTTGCAACATCAGATACGTGATCAGGATAAGAGATGTAGGAGCTTACTTCGTTAATGCCGGAGGACTGATAGTTCCTTTGGTAATTTTAATCTCCGTAGCTGACAGGATATTTTTCAGACCGGAGATACAGTTCCTGTTCATAGCGTACTTTCTGCTGGCCATACCAGTTGTGCTTATAGCATCTCGCTACGAGAAGGGGAGAGGAATTTCAATGGATCCATTTGTCATTGCATCTTTATCAGCGTTATTCGGAGCTGGCGTTGCCGGCTTTTTCGAGCTGGAAAGATATCCAACAATATTTGCATTTGCAGTGCTTGGAAGTGTAATTGGCTGTGATGTGATCAAGCTTGCGTGGGGTGAGGCAAGATACGGATTAAGCACTGGCTCTGTTGGTGGAGCTGGAGTTTTCGATGGGATAATTGCTGGAGCCGTTCACGGACTAATTTTCTACTACGTCTGGAGCCTTGGTGGGTTCTACATGGGTACTGTAGCTTTGGCAATGATATGTTATATTTTCTGGAGGTATCCAATTGCCTTCTTTACTCTCTCAGCAGCATTTCTAATTTATGCACTCGTAGCTAAGTATCTGGACTTACTGCCGTTCCTAATCGTATTCATTGTGGTTTTAGCTTGTCTATACCTACTCATTCCCGTTGAAAGAGGAATTCGTTTAAAAATAAAGCATGAAAGGTTACGATGATATGTTCAACGGGATTCTAGGTATTAGAGATTGTTCTTGCTCCTTATCTCCTTTTTAAGTCGATCTTTATCTTTTTATATTCTTATTTCTTCACAAACTCAGTAATGGATGAGCGTAAGAGGCCCGTAAAGTTACCAGTCGTATCATCAGACGACGTAATCAGAGCTTTAAAAAAAGCTGGATTTGTGTACGCACCAAAAAGAGGTAAGGGGAGCCATATAGCTCTCTATAAGGTTGATGAAAAGACTGGGCGTAAATTGCTTGTGATAGTGCCAAAGAGGAAGGAAATTCCAAAGGGAACGTTGCTATCAATTCTTAAACAGGCAAATTTAACGAAAGAAGAATTCATCGAGCTTTTAGATTAGACAATAACTTCAAAACTCGATATGAACTTGTCAGATGCAAAAACAACTTCCATATCCTCCATCATTCCTAATTCTTTCGCATTTTCAAGGTATAATTCTACAGCCTCCTTCAGATTTTTCAAAGCCTCCTCAGGAGTATCTCCACAACTTGAAACTTCAAGCTCCGGACACTTTGAGACGTAAACATCTCCCTCACGCCAAATGATGGACGTTAAAACGAGTCTCCTCTTTTCCATGATTATAAGTTCAATGACACATTATTAAAACTTAACTCATGACTTTTTGATTCAGGTACAGAGAGTAAAAAGTGATCAAAAATCCTCAAGATACGTTAATCTAAATAACATCTTCCTCCTCTTCGCACAATAACCACTTTGCAAGAAGATACAGTAGTATAAAAGGCAACACTACAACTACCCAAAAAATCAGCTTATAGATGGAGCTAAGTAGTGGATCCGGTTTACCGAGTGTAAAGCTACCAGATATACTCTTAAAGAATACTGTTCCGCCACTTTCATGCCAGTTATCTGGTAAAGTGGATGGGATTAAATATCCTATTTTCTTATAACCTCTTTCAGTCTTGAAATAAACCACCCCGTTCGTTGCATTTAGTGTAAGAGATTGCGATCCGATTGATAGGTAAACTGGACCATTATAAGGTGTGCTATTGGCAGAGACATTCATCCAGACCTTATAGCTTTTTTCAGTCTTCTCAACGCGAATACTCACGTTAGGCTTGAGATAATACTTTACATACCTCTTCTGGGGCAATGTCTTACCAAAAACGTCAACGACTTCAATATCTTTATCAAACCCTACCCTAATCGCCTTGATTTCGTAAAGATTTCCAAGTTTAATATTATCGCCAAGCTTCACGTCAGCTTTAACACTATCCTTGTCCAGTACTGCTGCATGCGAATAGAGCTCGTAAGATGGCAAAACTACGACCTCGTAAGCCGGCTCGGAAAGTGAAATCTGTGCTTTAAATCCCTCCCCAACCTTTACAGCACTCTTTATTGATCTATAGGTTATGAAGGAACTTAGACCACCAACTACTACAGTATCGTTCGATCTTATCTCCGACACGCCGGAATGCAGTAAAATCCAGTATTCTATTGTTCCGTTCTCATCTCTAAGCTCGTAAACATCCACGCTTTGCCTGTGCGGTACTACTGGAATAACATCCTCAACGCTCAGAGAATACTTTTTAGTATAGTTGTAAACGTAGGTTTCAATGTACGTTGTACCATTTACAGTAACCTCAACATCCACTTCCTTTCTCACGTTTACCACTGCTGTGATGAGAGCAACAGCTCTTATGTCTCTAGAAGGTTTCAGAGTCAGAACATCCTTTTTACCGTTCCCAGTCCTGCCATCAACCGAAACAGTAATGCTCGTGCCTTTGAGAGAATAATAGTATCTGACATCTCCTTCGTCATCGTCCGGTGGTAGCACAATGCGATAATCGGCAACGTACCCAACTACAACCTCATCATCAGCATAGTATTTTCCCAACGGGGTTCTGACCAGCCCACTAATGGGAATCAGCTTGATGTAAACATCTCTAATCACACTCCCGCTTTTAGTAGGGACACCCTCTGGCACAACACACTCGTAATCGCTCGTTGATGGGAACGAGCTTATGAACTTTCTATTCTGCTCTGAAACGGCTGAAGGATACTTGAGAAAAACTATGTCAGTGTATTTTGCTATCTCGTTTATGTCTGTAGAGTTAGTTGTACCGCTAATATCAACATCATCCGACTGATATGCTCTCGGAAGATCGGCTAAAGCTGGATTGATTACAAGAATCACAAAAAGTAAACATAACAGAACTTGTAGCAATTTCGCCACATCCACTCACCTAGCCAAGAAACATCATTCCTACTGCAAAAGCAATCGCAAGCAATCCAGCCAGATAGGGCATACTCTTCCTCATGTCACCTTTTGCAGCCCCAATACCGGCAGCAGTTGCGGCAGCTATGATGTATCCAGCATGTCTCATTATCGTTTTAATCTGCTCCAATACTGCTGTGTTAGGTGAGAATATTCCTACCGAGCCTGAGACTGATAACTTGCTGATCTGAGTGAAAAGCATTGTTGAAATAGCAGTAGAAATTCCAAGATACACCAGAAATGCCATGATCACAACAAGAATATGCATTCTCGTCGCTGAAATTCTCTCCTTCCTGAAGGCAACAACCCTGTTCATCTCTCCAAGCAAGGCAAGCATGGTCTCTCTAACTCTTCCACTCACGTTTACGATACTTCCTAAAACGTGGGCAATCATTTTCAGATCTGGAACTGCCGTTGCATTTTGTAGCCAGAGAAAAGCCTTGTGCCTTGGAACGCCCAGATTTATCATCTCGGCAAAGGTCTTCACGTATTTTCCCAGTGGATTTGGCTCATCTCTTGCAGCAACTCTGAATGCCGTTGTAAAGTCCTTCTCAGCCTCCGTGAGCGCAACAACCTTGTTTAGAAAAACCGGCAGAGCTTTGGAAATCCTGTCTTCTTCCGAAGTCAGTCTGTGAAGGATGACTGCTGCTATGAGTGAAGAAACTATTGCGCCAGCAATGCCAAACAGCTCCGGATTGCCCATCATAAATCCGACTGTTACTCCAAGCAAACCTCCGATCAGAGGGAGTAGTGTGAAGATTATTCCTTTCCTCTTAGCAAACTTCTCTGGGCTAGATGCGTGGAGGAGTAAAATCAGCATTGCAACGCCCAGCGGGATGAGAACGTAAACTATTGTCCTGAGCATTTGAATCGATCCCTTGCCCATTATCAGCCTGCTCGACTCTATGACGATCATGAAAATGGGTCCAACTACAACGAGAGTGAGGTAAGCTTCAGATACTAGCTGAAGCTTTGAGATGTAGCTGGTGAACCACATTTTTCTTTCAACCTCATAAGCCTCAAGCCTGTCCTCGAAGAACCTCGCCAAGTCGCCTCCAGCTTCCATTACCGATATTATCCCTCTCAGCAGTTCGGCAAGCTCCTTTGAAGGTGATTTAGCAGCAGCGTCGAGCATGGCAGCCTTGAGTGTTCTTCCACCGTAAACTGTTGCATAGTGGATCCTTGCAAAAATGTCGGAGATCTCATCCAGCCCCATTACTGCAATCTCCCTCACAATCTCCGGAAGCGTCAAACCAGCCTTGGCATAGCCAAGCATGGCAACAATGGCCTGATGTAGGTAAGCGTTCACTTTCTCCTTCCTAGATGAAATCTTCATAGACAGGATTGCAGAGATTACGCTCTTCTTCAGCACGATTCCTGGAAGTACGGCGATTGGAAGTAGCAGTAAGAGAAGGACATTCTGAGGATACAGAAGGATAGCTATAAAGGAGAGGATTGAAATCACGTCAACTATTACCCCTATCCTTTTCGAGAACTCCTTCGGATTGCTTATGTCGGCTGCGGCAAATCTGTGCTCATTAGCAGTAATAAAGTCTTCAGGAATGTATCCTGGAACTAGCGTCTTAAGAAAACTCTTAACTTTGATCTTCATTTCTATCACCCCTTCCAGAGCGTAAAAGCTATCTCGAAGGGCGTGCCATCTTCACGCGTTATCGACGCAACGGCTATACCAGAGCTTCCCGATACATCTAAGGCAACGACTGAGGCTATTCCTCTGTAGTCCGACTTGACTGTTAGAGCATTTCCTGTGTGAACACCATCAGAAAACGTGACAGAAGAGCTTCTGAAGGTTACATCCACATTTGGAACGGGATTGTTGAACTTATCCCTAACCTCAACAACAAGAGTGGCTGGAGTGGTCTGATTGCTTGGAGAAAGTCTGTACAAGTAGTGCTGCACAGCCCTACCAGATGATTCTTCAAGTTCAACAACTCCAGCGATCAGCCTGTAAGTTGTACCCGTCCTCAACGTAATTTCAACCGCTCCATTGTTGTATGCAACGCTTGAGACGTATGACGGATCTATAACCTCGCTCCAGTACTCTTCCCAGAAGTTTCTTGGCAGAGAAGTTTTCAGGACGATTTTAATCGGGTTGCCGTTGTCCCTTATCAGAATTCCCTTTCCGCCACCACTGTAAACCGACAAGGTATACTCCTTGCGAGCATTTGAGCTGTCTGAGATGTTTGCCCTCAGCAATGGAATGAATATTGTTTTACCTTCTATGATTTTACCATCAACGGGAACGTAGTTTAGCTTGCCAACGGCAACAATCCCGTACTCCCAAACTGCTTCGCCACTGGAAAAGATGTAATTCGGAGTGTACTTTAGGGATTGCCCGGTCCACACAACTTCACTTCCATCCCACACCTGCGCAACTTCGCCTTCAACGCCAACAGCGTTCTGTATTCTAACCTCAGCATCGTAGCTTCTGAGCATGCCTGTGAAGCCAGGAGGTGTTGAGAAGAACGGGATGTCTGGATAATAGCCGCCAAGCTTTATTGATATGCTACTGGACTCATTGTTTGTAATACTACCTTTTACTTTTGCTGAAAGCTCTACAAGCTCGTCTATAACCTCGCTGAAGTGCTTTGTTTCGTGCGATGAGCAGATTTCGGGAATATATTCGATCTGGAAGTATGCGTAGGCTGCTGTAAGTATAACAAGGAGCATCGCAAATCCCATTACGGTGCTGAATGCAGAATTGTCGCTGAGCAATCTCATCCTCTCACCCCTACGCTATTTCCGATAGAACAGCATCTGGAGAGTGGTAGTATCTGGAAATGATATCGCTAAACGGTTTCAGGCTGGTCATTCCATTCTCCGTAAGATACTGTAGAAGTTCCGTTCTTCTTTCGATCTCTTTTTCAACTTCTCTTTTACTCCATCCTCTCCTCCAAGCTATCTTTTCCAGAATTGCTTTTGGATTCTTCTTGACGTGGATATCTCTCTCAGCGTCCCATTCAAACACAGGATTCAGTTCAATTTTTTCATTTAATTCCCATACACCAGCACACCGTCTAACAATCCTCTTATCCCTCTGGTATCTTCCTACGAAGACTACGAGGTCTAGATGGTGTAGCATAGATTCAGGGACTGATAGAGGTGGGCTCGTAATCCTGTCAATGACTGCTCTAGCGGATCCGCCGTGGATCGTTGATAGAGCCGTATGGCCTAATGACATTGCCTGAAACATCACAACTACTTCCTTTCCCCTAACTTCTCCAACTATGATGTAGTCCGGCCTCTGTCTCAAAGCAGCCTTCAGAAGAGCAAACATATCCGCTTTACCAGCAACGCTGGGGATCCAGTTCTTGTGTGGGAGCAAGATCTCTCTCGTGTCCTCGATTGAGACTATCTTCGCATTTGGAGGGACAAATAGTGCTGCAGCGTTCATCGCAGTCGTTTTCCCTCCAGCAGTACCACCAGCAAACAGTATGCTACTGTTGCTCTCCAAGCTGAGCCAGATAAAAGCCATTTCCTCTGCTGAGAACGTGTTCCAGTCGATTAGGGCTATAGGAGTTATTGGCTCCTTGCGTATTTTCCTGACCGTAAAGGTTGAACCGTGATCTGTAACCTCACTTCTGAACGTTATCTGGATCCTGCTACCATCGTAGAGGGTTGTGTCAGCCATTGGATTTGCAACGCTTAGCTCAATCCCTTTTCTCTGCGCAACCGAAAGCACAAAATCGTCCAGTTCATCTTCTTGCATCACTATGCTCGTCGGTATGCTCTCGTACTTGCTGTGGTAGACGTAGACAGGCTTACCGTAACCGCTGCAGCTGATATCTTCAATATATGGATCATAAAGTAGGGGCGTGATTTTACCCGCTTTAAGGGCATCTCTCTCAATATAATACCAGAGTTTTGATGCTGTTTCAAGTGGTATTAATTTCTCTCTCACCACATGCTTGAAAGCGTTGAATAGAGTTGTTCTGTCATCATCTGAAACGTACTTCGGGACGATTTCCAGTATTTCTTTCTTCAGCTGGTTGAATAGTGCTAATTCTTCATCACTCAACGAAGGTTCAAGAATGCAGTAATAGTATCCTTTCGATTCGTGCACGGCTATAAGAGCTGCTGAGAACGGTTTTTCAAGCCAATACTTCTCAACTTCCTCAAAGCCTTCGGGCAGCTTACCTTCAAGCTGTTGTGTCTTGTTTAGGTCTTTTAGTGAGAAATCAGGCGCTTTTTTCTTTTTAAAAAGTGTTAGTAGATGTGACCTTAATTGCATGGATTTAAGTATGCTTTGCCGTATATATATTTAACCATCCACGTATTTACGTCTAAGGATGAAAAATTTACCCATCTTTTTTGGAGTATGGATAACAATTTAGTATGAGATAAATCAAAAGGAGATAAAAACAAGTATTTCTGGAAATGGATATTGGAGATTGGAATTATATCTGCAAAAACTTTAAAATTTTGAAGAGTTATCCTACAAATGTTATGGAGGTTGACATTCTTAAGTATGTGGGTCTCAGGATAGAAAATTTGGAAGAACTAAAAGAGTTGGGTAGATCTAACCTAGAGGTGTTGATAAAACGTCAGAAACGTGATGTTTCCATACTAAAAGAACAATTAGAGGAGTTGATGAGTAAACCGATTAAAGATATGATTAAAAATAAAAGAAAAATTAAAGAAATAATAGACAAAATCAAAATTAAAAATACTATTATTTCAATTTTCGAGGATTTGGTGGCTAAATCTCCAGATAAAAGACCCTATATACCCCAGCTCAGGCCTTACGATTTGTTTAACGTCGGCGATGAAGTAGTAGTATATATTGGCGATTCGAAAAATTCGATAGTTAGCAAGCGATTCATTGTGGGTAAAGTTATTGAAGATTACAGACACCATGACGGAATGGTAAGCTTTATAGCCAATGAAAAATGGCATACCGGGGACTACTACGATGGTCGAGGTGGATTTGCTGGCTTGTATTATCCTGGAATTATGCTGAAGTGGGAATTTGAATACTTAATGAGTAATCCTTCCTTCTTGGAGCTGTGGCTTAGACAAATTGATGGTTTTGAACATTTTAAAGAAGATATCAAAGAGGAGAGTTGTTATTTTAAAAATAAAATAAAAATAAATAACGAATGAAGTATAATTAAGAGATCATTACTGCTTCCTTGTACAGCAGAGCCATCGTCGGCTTGTAGTAAATCGCAATCTCGTAAGTTCCAGCTTGGTTAAGCACGCCATCGCTCGCTACAATCTGTTCTCCACCTTCAAAGAAGTTATCGTTATAGGCAGATCCGCTCATCTGCTGCGTTACCAGATTTGTAGTATCCTCGCTTACGATGCTATTGTAGATCATCTGCCCGCTTGAGTCGTAAACGGCCACAACAATATCGTTGTAGTTTATTCTGTCTCCACCCATGTGCCTGATTATGAATGCATTCTCACCAGTTGCCGACGGATTTATCGGATCCGGATGATCTACTATGTCCAGCCTGACGTTTGGCGCCTTCTCAACGTTCGTCATGCCGAAGATGTTCGTCGCAACCGCTGCTATTGCAAGCACGACGACTGCCATTAGAAGCATCGCTGCCATTACCTCGCTTACTCCCCTCTCATCCCTAACAAGCCTAACCACACCGAACATATTTAGATGTGGATGTGAAAGTATTTATACTTTTCTTTACACTTTCAAGGAAATACATATATACTTCCAAGGTAATAAGGATATATGCTTCAACTTGCTCTCATGCTGAGGGGAATTGCAACAGCAGCACTCACATTAGCTTTGATGTGGGGCGGTATTAGGATAATGACTTCAGGAGGAGATGCTAAAGCAATGCAAGAAGGTAAAAACATTGTAAAGAACGCTGTTATTGGTTATATCATCGCTATGCTTGCTTCGCTGATTCCAGCTATTGCTCCACCAAACATCGAGCCGATTTACTTTGATCTGCCTTGAGGTGGTTATCGTGATTTGGCTTTACAGAACTGCTGATCCGTCTTATTTACAGAAACTGCGTGATGCCGGCCTATCTCCCAGAGAGATAGCTGAAGTATGTGGAGTTTCACCGTTTTACGTTATCAAGGTCACCAAAAGCAGTCCAAAACCCGTAAAACCTGTATTGCTCAAAGGTGAAACTGGGATCATCTCTATTTCAAGTGCCGTTCTGAGAAAAGCTGGAGCTGATGTTAGCAAAGAGCTGTATGGTGTATGGGATGTTTCAGACGGTGTACGTTTGAAAATAATAGAGAAAAAAGAGTGCAACGCTAAAGAGAAAGCGTATAAGCTTGTGAGGAATAGGAACACTAACGCTAGGCTGATTTATCTACCAAAGAAGGTTTTAAAGGTGATCAAAGATGCTTACCCATACGCTGAAAAGTTTCGATGGGTGGTGGACGGTAGTAAACTTTTGAGATTAATTGGCGTGGAGAGTGTGCAGGTTGAAAACATCAGCATCCGCGAATTAGACCAGCAGCTTAAAGTTTTAGTGGATGTAAGGAGTGGTAAGACCTACATATTCTTTCCACCCGTGATCAAAGGAGAGTTCTGCGCTTTTGGAGTAGATTTAGATAGAAAGATTCTAGTCATCGTACCGAGCGAACAAAGAGGGCTGAAGTTGCGTAGAAAGAACAGCTGGATGGCAGTGAGGGCTGATAAGCTCAGAAAGCTGATAAAATTGAAATGTGGAGAATATACAGCAAACTTGGCAGAAGTGGATAAAACAAAGGCAATTATTGTAAAATTTTAGCTGGTCACTCTCCGGATCACTCCACTCATAATCCCACTGTATTCTTTCAGCGGCTCGCCTATCTTCAACCCCTTACCGCTCTCTATATCAAGTATTCTGACTGTTCTCTCGTGATTGCCGAACCTGTTCTTAACGATGGCAATCGCTTTGAGGAGTTCTCCTTCCATCTCCATATGCCTGCCTACTATCAGATAGTCTGCAAACCTGCTCATTCCAGCTCCCGTGAAATGGAATTCACTTATCGGCTGTGTAATTTCATAAATTCCTATAAAGGTTATGCCAAGTCCTTCAAGCTGACTTTTGAGCAGAGAGAGCATCGATAGGAATTCAGCCGTTGAAATTGCCATCTCATCTACGGCATTGAGCGGATCTATGGCTACGATTTCAGGTTCGAGTTTAATGTCTTCAATAACCATGTTGTAGAACTCCCCAAGGCTAATATCCTCCACTTCCCTAACAACTAACTTCTTCGGTTCGTAATCAAATACTTCTTTGTATTTCCTTAGGATTTCGTCCTTAGACTCATCAAATGCATAAAGAATTCCGACATTTCCTTTCTCATCATTTGCCTTTAAAATCTGAAGGCAGAGGCTTGTTTTTCCAACTCCAGTCTTTCCAGCTATATAGACCTTTGATCCTTTTAGTATTCCTCCTCCAAGCATCTTGTCAAGCTCTGTGTTTCCGGTCGAAATCAGCTTCCACTCGTACTCCTTGGGCTTGTAAACGGGGATTACTGGGTAGACAACAATACCCTTAGGTGTTATATTAAAATAGTGTTCTCCTAGATAAGCATCGCCACCCCTGTACTTGAGAACCTCTATCGTCCTGAAAACCCTACCATCTCTCCTCTTTCTCCGCCTCAGAACGAATTCTCCGCTCGTTAAATAGCTTATTACGTCTTTTCCAACATCACCAGTCATCTCGGCAGAAATAATCGTTGTAGCTCCGATGGAGTTGAGGAAATTAACGATGGAGGAGAGAATCCTGCGGTAAATTGAGATGTCCTTGGTTGCATCCTTCAAGACGCCAATCCCGTCTATAAATACTCTCTCAACGTTCTCAAGCTCTTTAAGCTTTGTTATAGACTCGATGAACTCGGTTATGTCAGAGATATTGTCGTAGAAAAGTACATCCCCGCTTAAGATGTCCATCTCTTTAACCTTATCTACGAAGTGAATATTATCCAAACTCCAGCCGAACCTCTCAGCCTGAAGCTTTACTTCGTCGAACACCTCATCAAAGGAGATATACACTGATTTCTCTCCCGCAAGCAAGAACTGCAAGCCAAAGATTGTTTTACCGGTTCCGGGTTCACCTTTGATCAGGTAGCTCCAACCCTTCTCAAGACCACCTTTAAGAACATCATCAAGTCCAGGAATGCCTGTGGGGATCTTCATGAACTATCACCCCACTATTGTTATAATCATTTCAACTTTCGTCTAGCATCATGCGGGTATTAAGCTTTTTATCAGATCTGCTCAAGCTCAACAACTCCCCTATCATATCTGAGCCTGTACATCCTGTTCTGGATGCATACTTCAGGAATAAGCAGTATCTCCCAATCATCGCCAGCAAGCCTCTTTTTAAGCCTGAAAACAGCATCGAAGAGCGTTGAAATCAGCAACTCATCCTTCTTACTCTGAGCTCCATCAACGAGCATACCTAAAAACCTTCTAGTATTTTTCATCACATTAAGGAGGAAGTGGTAGACTTTACCGACACCATGGTACATTATGAGCTCAGAAATACAGGAAATAATTACACAAGAAT
>Ga0182240_100095_pt1 | contig 42213 bp, 39 predicted proteins | sample hydfrates4_PW_90_FD_145594 | JGI IMG/M metagenome (GOLD analysis project Ga0182240, IMG submission 145594) | Subsurface microbial communities from deep shales in Texas, USA - hydraulic fracturing test 4_PW_90 | ecosystem: Environmental > Aquatic > Deep subsurface > Shale gas/oil reservoir >...
TAACTAATTTATTTTCCATTTATATCACTTCCTCTTTTTCTTTAACATCACAGCGTAAGCAGCGAGATGCTTCTTCAACTGCCTGATCCAAAGAATATCCTTTTTCAACCTCTTTAAATCCTCTTTTCCTTTCAGACAGAAGTATTGTAGGCATCTTGACTCTGGATTTTTGTTCCTCTAAAATAGGACTGGAGATATTTCTTTCAAAATTTTCTTTTTTAACTACTTCTCCATCACCACCCAGGTATTTATCAATTTCTGAGGCTGCCTTTTTACCCTGCTGAATTGATTCAACTACTGTGGAAGGACCACTTACACAGTCTCCCCCTGCAAAAATCCAATCAACATTTGTCGAAAAATCTCCTTCAGACTTAATCAAATTATTTTTTGTTAACTCAACTTTAAATTTACCTTTATTAAAATAATCTTCAACTTCCTGACCAACTGCAGAAATAATAATATCGGTATCAATCATTAACTTTGAGTCTTTAATTTCAACTGGTTTTCTTCTACCACTTTGATCAAATTTCCCACCTTTAACTTCTAAACATTCTAATTTTTTAATTTTATTATTTTCAGAATGAATTTTATGTGGATTCAGCTGTGAATAAATATTTACTCTTTCATATTCTGCTTCCCTTATTTCTTCTTTATGTGCAGGCATATCATTCTTAGTTCTGCGGTAAATAATATTTACTTCTTCAGCCCCAAGTCTAATCATATTCCTGGCAGTATCAATTGCGGCATTTCCGCCTCCAATTACAGAGATTTTCTTATCTTTAAAATCAAATTCATGACCCTGATTTAGCTCTTTTAAAACATCTAAAGCAGAGTAATAACCTTCTACTTCCTCACTTCCTTCAATATTTAAATCTCTATCTTTTTGAGCTCCTACAGCCAGATATACAGCCCAAAAACCTTCTTCTCTTAAATCTTCAATTAATATATCTTCTCCGATTTTAGTATTTACAACAATTTCTACCCCCATTGCTGTTAAAACACCAATTTCTTCATTTAAGAGTTCTTTTGGCAAACGATATTCTGGAATTCCTAAAGCAAGCATTCCTCCTACTTCTGTTTCCGCCTCAAATATTGTAACCTGATAACCTTTTTTGCGCAGATAAAAAGCTGCAGTTAAACCTGAAGGGCCAGAACCAATTACTGCAATTTTTTTATCTTTTTCTGCTTCAATTTCTGGAATTGGAAAACCATCCTCATTTTTTAGTAGATAATCACTGGCAAATCTTTTCAATTCTCTTATTGCTAGAGCTTCATCTATTCCATCCCTGTTACATGCATTTTCACAGAGATTATAACAAACCCGACCACAAACTAAAACTAAAGGATTTTCAATTTGAATAATTTGATAAGCTCGTTTGTAATCACCCTGTCTGATAGCATCTATATATAGAGGTACATCAACATTTGCTGGACAGGCATTCTGACAGGGGGAAGTAAATAAGGAAGCACAAACTGAAGAATCACAGTGTTTATTTTCAATATGATCTAGATACTCATCTTTAAAATATCTTATTGTACTTAAAACTGGATTGGGAGCCGACTGACCTAAACCACAAAAAGAAGAATCTTTAATTACCTCTCCCATTTCTACAAGTAAATCAAGGTCCTCTTTTTCTCCGCGACCTTCACTTATTTTTTCTAAAATTTCAAGCATTCTTGTTGTCCCAATTCTACAGGAGGTACACTGACCACAGGATTCATCTTTACAGAAATCAATGAAATATTTTGCTAAATCAACCATACAGGTCTGAGTGTCCATAACTATCAAACCACCGGATCCCATTATAGTTCCTAACTCTTTAAGTGAATCGTAATCAATTGGAACATTCAAATGTTCTATTGGAATACATCCACCAGAAGGTCCACCTGTTTGGGCTGCTTTAAATTCTGCATCATTCTCAAGTCCACCACAAATATCAAATATTATTTCACCTGGAGTAGTTCCCATTGGAACTTCTACCAAACCATTCTTTTTTATTTCCCCAGCTAAAGCAAAAACTTTAGTACCTGGGCTTGCTTCTGTCCCAATTTTTTTAAACCATTCACTGCCTTTACGTATTATTTCAGGAACATTAGCTAAAGTCTCAACATTGTTAATAACTGTTGCTTTTTCAAATAAACCAGATTCACTTGGGAATGGTGGTTTAGAACGCGGTTCTCCTCTTTTTCCTTCAATTGAAGCAATCAGTGCAGTTTCTTCTCCACAAACAAAGGCACCTGCTCCTAATCTAATATTAACTCTAAAATCAAAGCCACTATCTAAAATATTTTCTCCAAGTAACCCCATTCCTTCTGCTGATTTAATTGCTTTTTTTAATCTTTTAATTGCCAATGGATATTCTGCCCGACAATAAATATATCCTCTCGAAGCTCCAACGGCATAAGCTGCTAATGCCATTCCCTCCAAAAGTCTGTGGGGATCACCTTCTAAGATACTTCTATCCATAAAAGCACCCGGATCACCTTCATCAGCATTACAAATCAAATATTTTTCCTGAGTACTATTGTTAGCTGCAAGTTCCCACTTTAATCCAGTTGAAAAACCTGCACCACCTCTACCTCTCAATTTTGCATTCTTAATAATTTCTATTACTTCATTTGGACTAAAACTCTTTAAAGCTTTAGCAAGTCCAAGATAACCATGATTTGCAATTGCCTCTTCAATATTTTCTGGATTAATATTTCCACAATTTTTGAGCACAATTCTTTTTTGTTTGCTAAAAAAATCACTATTTTGATCAATTAGCCAACGATTTATGATATTTCTTTCCCCTAAATGTGTTTTTAAAATTTCTCTAGTTTTTTCTGGGTTTAAATTACCATATATATATCGCTCATTATTAGTTCGAATTTCCATAATTGGCTCTTCAGCACAAATACCCAAACAACCAGTTATAGAAATTTCTATATCTTTTAAGTTTAATTTTTTTATTTCTTTTTGTGCTGTTTTAAGTATTTCCTCTGCACCTGCTGCAATTCCACAGGTACCCATACCAATAATTATTCTATCTTTTTTTATACCAGAATATTTATCAAATAAGCCCTTTTGAATTTCTTCTAATTCTTCTATTTTAAGCATTTCCTTCCTCCTTTATTTTACCATTTAAATAATTTTCAATAATTTTTACTGCTTTTTCTGGGTTAAGTAATCCATATGCTTTACCATTTACAGTCATTACTGGAGAAAGCCCACAAGCACCTAAACATCGGACAACATTTAATGACACTTTACCATCTTCTGTTGTCTGACCTGATTTAATTCCATATTTGTCTTCAATTTTTTTAATAATATCTTGAGAACCTTTAACATAACAGGCAGTACCTTTACAAAGAGAAACTTGAAACTCACCTTTAGAATATTCTGAAAAATGATTATAAAATGAGACTACACTATTTACCCTTCCAGGTGCCAAATTTAGATGATCAGCAATGATTTTTTGAGCTTCTTTCGGTAAATAACCTATTAACTCTTGAGCTTCATGCAAAACCTCAATTAATTCATAATTATGACCCGAATATTTTTTTAATTTATTTTTCAGTTCGGCTTCATATTCATGTGATTCTTTTAAATTTAAAGACATAATACTCCTCCTTTGTGAATTATGTAACTTTTATTTGTATAAAAATATTTTTTTATGTCGATTTTAATATATTTATGTCTAAATATATTTTAACATATTATTTTGAATTTTAAAAATATTATTTTGGAAATAAATCAAGAAATTATGTCAATAATATTAATATCTATTCAATATTTATTTTTCGGCTTCATATTTTATCACTTCAACATTTTCAATTGTAACTAGGCCCTCTTTGACCATCTCTTTAACTTTGGGTAATATATTCTCTATCTTTTCTTCTGTATCAATTGTTTCAATTACGAGCGGCAAATCTTCTGAAAGCTGTAAAATATGAGAAGATTTAATACGACTATTTAAACCAAAACCTTCAATACCTCTAAAAACTGTTGCTCCAGCCATATCATTTTTTTTGAACATTTTGATCAATTCATGATATAGAGGTTTTTTAGCCCACTTGTCAGTTTCTCCAATATAAATACGAAGAATTTTTCCCTTACCGTTTATTTGCATCATTATCCCCTTTCTTTATAAATGAATTTTAAAGCTAAATAAGTTTAGCCAGTTTGATTCCCAGAAATACCAAAATAAGACCCAAAAATAAATTTGAAAAGATATTAACTAAAGCAAAAAAATAGCTTTCCTCTTCAAACAACATTATAGTTTCAAAACCAAAAGTAGAAAAGGTGGTTAAAGCACCTAAAAAACCAGTTGTTATAGCTGTCCTGTATAGAGGATTCAATGTGCTTTTATCTAAAAAATATGTAATCAAAAATCCGAGCAAAAATGAACCTAATAAATTAACGGCTAAAGTACCATATGGAAAAATACTGCTATATTTGTTTGCAATCCATTTTGAGATACTGTATCTTCCTATAGCACCAAAAAAACCTCCTAAACCAATATAAAAAATATTAAACAAAATTTATCACCTTATTCCTATATTTTTTTAAATTTAAATTTTTATTTTTAATACCCTTACAAATAAAAAGGCCCCTATCTTAATAGAGTTATCCCTATAAGATAGGAGCCATCATCTGTTAAATCAACAGTAATTAAAGGGGAGCTCCATCCCCTTAGTCCATTTTATTTATAAAAACTTTATGTAACTCAACATTCAAATTAAAACCAAGTTCTCTTAAACTGTGATCAAAGGCTTTTAAAGTTCTATATAACTTCTCTTCATAACAATTTTCTCCCATATGTCCAATCCGGATTAATTTATCTTCAAACTCTCCTAATGAAGCTGCAATCATAACATTATGACTTTCTGTCATCAGCTGATTTAGCTCCTGATAATTTATCGAATCAGGAATTTCTATAGCTGTAACTGTATCAGAATGACCATTTTCAGCAAATAAATTAAGATTTGATTCAGTAATAGCTTTTCTAACTGCCTCTGCAATTTTATTGTGTCTTACAAAAATTTCTTTATCCTCTAACCATTTATCTAAGGCTGCATTCAAAGCATAAATATCACTTATTGCCTGAGTATAAGGAAAATATTTTTCTTCATACCAGTTCTGCCAGAGCTGCAAATTGGTATAATAACCTCTAACTGGAGTTTCTCTATTATTTACTGCATCCCAGGCAGCATCACTAACACTCATAAAAGTGAGCCCTGGAGGCACTGATAGGCACTTTTGGGAACCTCCCAAAATAATGTCAATTCCCCATTCATCAACTTCAATTGGAACTCCACCAATCGCAGAAACTGAATCAACAACAGATAAAATATTATGTTCATTTAATAATTTAGTAATTTCACCAATATTATTTATAATTCCAGTAGGAGTTTCACAGTGAACAAAGGTTGCAAATTTAAAATCATTTTCAGCTGCCAACTTTTCAGCCAATTCATTGGTATCAATTTCTTTATTATATGGAAATTCCCATTTAGTAACCTCAGCTCCATATAAATCAGCAAAATCTGCAAATCCTCTACCAAAGATTCCATTATCTAAAACTAAAACCTTATCTCCCGGTTCAATTAAGGAAGCACAGGCAGATTCAAGTCCTAAAATCCCCTCCCCACTCATAATAATCACATCATTTTTGGTTTTTATTACCTGCTGTAATTTAGAACTAACATCAAGGTAAAAATCAAAAAAATCAGGATCAAGATCGGGATTGGTAATTTTTTGACTCATTGCCCGCCTAACTTCTTCACTGACCTCAGTAGGACCGGGTGTCATAATTAATAAATCACTCACAAAAATCACTCCCACAATTTTACGGTCTAATATAGATTTTATAACTTTTTATGGGAGATTGTCAAGCTAAATACTCTTTAAAACTGGACTATGATTTTCGATTTGAAGCGATTATCTTTGACTAATCAGTACAGCCTCTTTAATTAACAATAATTCAATTATTTTTTATTTTATTATGTCAAGACTGGAGCCGGTGACAGGACTTGAACCTGCAACCTATAGTTTACGACACTATTGCTCTGCCAGTTGAGCTACACCGGCATCTATTAAAATGCCAGTACTATTCCACCTTCATTAGCATAAACTGTGCTAATTCCAGCAGTTTCAACAATAATTATCTCTCTAAAATTATATTTTTCAGCTGCTTTTCCTTTAATATATTCTGCTTTTTCTAAGGCATTACAGTGAGCTATGCCAAGAACTTTCTCTTCTAAATTTTCTCCTCTTTCACCTATCTTTTCAATTAATTTTCTGATTGCTCTTTTGCTTCCCCTTGCTTTATCAACAAGAGTGATAGTCCCATCTGGAGTTGCACCTAAAACTGGTTTAATATTAAAAAAAGAAGCAATTTTTCCTTTTAATTTCCCCATTCTTCCTGCTTTAATTAAATTATCAAGAGAATCTAAAACAAATAATGTCTGCATCTCTTCAACATATTTTTCAGTTTTCTCTATAATTTCATCTCTATTGAAACCGGCTTCTATTAATTCTCCTAACTTATAAGCAATCATTGTTTCACCTACAGTAGCACTAAAAGAATTAAAGACTTTTATTAATTTATCTTCCGCCTCTTCTAAAATCATTTTCTTTGCTAACATGGCATTTTGATATGTTGCACTTAGTTCTTTAGAAAGAGTTACCACAAAAATATTATCATATTTTCGATATAAATCTAAAAAAGGACCAGGGCCAGGACTAGCAGTTTTTGGTGCATCACTACTGTTTCTCATTGCATCTAATAATCCTTCTCGATCCAAATTTTCATCATCTATAAAGTGTCTATCTCCAACATCTATAGACAGTGGTGCTGTAGAAATATTAAATCTTTCTCGCAAATCTTTTGTTAGATCACAGCAGCTGTCGACTATTATTTTAAAATCCATAAACTTACCTCCAACTCGCTTTATTTTAATTTAATTTCATCATCTATAATTTTATATTTATTGATAATAAAAATCAACTACTTATTGTTATTTTATTTTAAAACATAGAAAAGCCCCGGCTAATTTAATAACCAGGGCAACTTTACATAATTAAATTTTAATTATATAACATCAACATTCTCTGCTTGAGGTCCGCGATCTCCTTCAACAATTTCAAATTCTACTTCCTGACCTTCTTCTAAAGTTTTAAATCCTTCCTGCTGAAGAGCAGAGAAATGTACAAATACATCGTCGCCATCTTCTCTTTCAATAAAGCCATAACCTTTTTTCTCATCAAACCATTTAACTTTTCCTGTGTAAACCATATTAATATCTTCCTCCTAAAATTTAACCTGAATATGTGTAACTAGTTTAGAATACTCAGTGAGTTAAATATATCATTCTCCCTCGTATTTGTCAAATTTTTCTGACTCATTTAAATTTTTATTTTTCTTTCAGTCTCTTAGTGGTTATGATATAATTTTCAAAAGGGGGAGATTAGATGTGGGAGCTGATGTTAAGAAACTTTTCTTTAAATAATACAAATATTTTATTTTTAAGCACTGGTCTTCTAGTAAGCTTCTTTACATCTCTCAGCAGCTGGAGAAAAATAGAGAAGTATAGATTTTTGTTTTATCTTATAATATTAATTTTCAGCATTAGCTTTAGTCTTGTTATTACCACAACAAATTGGTTTATATTTATGATTGGCTGGGAAATTATAACTCTATCAACTTCTTTAATTCTTGGCTGGAGTGATAAAAATATTGCCTGGGAATATTTTGTAATTCAATTCATTGGAGGTAGTTTTTTAATTCTAACAGTTCTAATTGCTTATACTAATGGTTATCAAATTATAGAAGCAGTAGATGAGTTCTGGCTGCAGTTAATGTTTATAATTGGTTTAGGAGTTAAAAGTGCAGTTATTGGTCTTCACAGTTGGGTTCCTTATGTATATAAAAAAGCTTCTACAAGTTTTTGTGCTTTATCATCTGGATTAGCTGCAAAGCTAGGCTATATTACTCTCTTAAGGATTATAACTGATGGTAATCGAGTTTTACTTTATCTTGGTATAATTATGATCTATTACGGAGGGATCAAAGCCCTAGAAGAAAAAAATTATAAACTTATTTTAGCCTATAGTTCTATTAGCCAATTTGGCTTTATTACAATAGCAATAGGCAGTGGTAACGTTTATGGATATTATGGTGCAGTATTACAGATTATTGCTCACGCTTTTGCAAAGTCAACGTTATTTAATGGAGCAGGTAATTGGATTAAGGAATTCAATTCTAATTCAATTTTTAGTTTCAGCCGCTGTGAATTAAAACAAAAAACAAATACAATAAGCACTATATTTGCAATGCTTTCTTTGATGGCATTTCCCTTTTTTATAGGTTATAATAGTAAACATTTAATAAAATATTCTTTAAGCTCAATTCCTATGTTTGAATTTTTGCTTCATTTAGGAAGTATTTTAACAGCTGCTTATGTTTTGAAAATATTATGGGTTATTATTTTTAAAGATATTAAGAAATCAAACTTTAATTTCAAAACTAAAATAGAAAGTAATTACAAGCCAACTATAATTGAAAACTTATCAATTTTATTGCCGGCTATATTTTTAATAATTTTAGCTATTACAGCAAATGATTATTTAGGAAAGCAGTTCAATTTCCATTATTCAACAGGTTTTTTTACAACTTCAATATACTTAATTGTGGCTTATTTAATTCGATTTCCAATTATGTCTAGAATTAATAAATAAAATATTATTTCGTTTATAATTTTAAATAATACATTTTTCAAAAAAGGAGCCTTTTAGGCTCCTTTTAATTTAAACTAAAATTAAAAACTAATTTAACTATTATTTTTATAACTTAAATTTTGCAATTGAATCTGATAAGTCATCCGCCATTTCGGCCAGCTTTTGTGAAGCTGCAATAATTTCTTCTGTAGCTGCATTCTGTTCCTGGCTGGAAGCTGCAACCTCTTCCGAATTAGCTGCTGCAGTTTCACTTGCAGAAGCTATCTCTCTTATTGCTCGTTCTACATCATCACTATTTCCAGCCATTTCTTCAGCTTTATTGTTAATGTTTCTAATTATTCGACTCAAAATACCTGCTTTATTTTCAATTTCTGCAAATGCTGTACCACTTTCTTCTATAGAATTAACGCTAGAATCAACTACTTCTCCAGTTTCTTCCATATTTTTTACAGATGCATCTACATCTTTCTGAATATCTTCAATTAATTCAGTAATCTCATCGGTAGCCTGATCTGACTCTTCAGCAAGCTGTCTGATCTCATCAGCTACAACTGAAAAACCTCTTCCCGCTTCACCAGCTCTAGCTGCTTCAATAGCAGCATTTAAAGCAAGTAAGTTAGTTTGAGATGCAATATTTTTTATTAAATTAACAATTTCTCCAATCCTATTTGAAGAATCTGCTAATGAGTGAACAGCCTTTTCTACCTGTTTAGAATTATCTTTAACTTTAGTAATTTCTGCAGTCGATTTATCAATTGACTGATTACCCTTTTCAATATTCTCCATAACATCCACAGCCTGTCTATCCATAGCATCAGAAGAAGTGTTAATCATATTAATTTGTTTAATTAGTTCTTCCATTGTTGCAGTAGTTTCCTCTACCTGAGCTGACTGTTCCTCTGTATTTGAAGCAACTTCCTGAATAGCATTACTAACCTCTCCAGCACTCTGACCAACTTGATTTCCGGTCGCAGAAAGTTCCTCACTTGAAGCTGCTACTTGTTCTGAAATATTTTTAACATCTAAAATCATTGTTTTTAAATTATTTATCATTTCTGCAAATGAGTTAGTTAACTTTCCAATCTCATCTTTTCTTTTCAAATATTTATTATTAATATTTATTGTAAAATCTCCTGCTGCTATCTTTTGGGCAGTAGCAGTCACATAATTAAGGGGTTCAGCAATATATGAAGCAATTACTATTGTAACAACTATGCCAATAATTAGAGCAGCTAAAGCAATAATTAGGCTTGCGTTTCTCAAATTATTTAGTTCACTCATAACTTCTGATCTATTTGCTGTCATTGCTACAGACCAGCCATTTATTTTGACAGGATGATAGGCCATTATTTTATCCTGATTATTAAATTGATATCCTAAAGCCCCGCTTTCTTCAGCAATCATCTTATCAGTGATTTCAATCAAATCCTGATTGCTGTTTGCCAGCTCATTATTTGCTATATATTCTTCCTCAGGGTAAGCAATTGTATTCTTTTCTTGGTCAATAATCCAGCCATATCCTGCTCCATTAATATTCATTTCTAAAATTAACTGCTGTAAATATTCTGTTGAGACTGTGCCAATCAAAACCCCAACCTGTTCTCCCATATCTATTATTGGTACTGCAATAGAAATTACATTACCATCAGCTAATTCACTCTGTTTTACATTTGAATATGTAATTTCTCCAGTTTCAATTGCTTTTTGAAAATAATTTTGATCGGAAACATTGATATTCATTCCTTCCACAATATTTGCCCTACCATCAGGTCTAGCTACAATAATATTTTCTAATGCAGAATTATTAACATCTTTTAGATGCCTCTCTTGACTGCTCCACATCATAGTTTTTACATTATTGGAATCTGCTAAATCTTTTAAAAATACTTCAATTCCATTTAACCACTCATTAATAGTATTTGAATTTTGTCGTGCACTCTCTTCAGCACTTGACATTATTGTGTTTTCTAAAATATCTTTTGATTGATCATATAGAGTAAATGCTGTTCCACCGACAATTATTAAAACTAAAATTAGTATCGCTAACAGCATTTTACCTTTAATTGAGTTTAACATTTTTAATCCCTACCTTTTTTGTATGTAATAGTTAAATTATATCATATATGTTAGATATTGCAATAAAAACACGATCTATATCCCTGAAAATTCAATTATTCAATTAGTAATGTATTTAGATAGTAATGTATTTAGATTTTGGCCTTATTTTTAGATTAATTTTGCTTGCTTTTGATATTTTTCTATGTTAAAATAAATCTTGTGATGCCGAAGTGGTGGAATTGGCAGACGCGATGGATTCAAAATCCATTATCCTCACGGATGTGTGGGTTCGAGTCCCACCTTCGGCACCATTTTAATATCAGATATATTGGAACTTAAAGTCATTCTTAATTGAATGGCTTTTTCTGTTTTTAAGCCAATACAGAAGCAGCTAGTAATTGAAAGTTGCTCTTCATTAAAAGAATATATAATAAAATTTAAGTTCGAAAGGAAGAAAAAATATGAAAGTGGATTTACTAGTTATAGGGGCTGGTCCTGCAGGACTATTTTCTGCGATTCAGGCTGCTGAAAATAATCAAAATAAGAATATATTAATTTTAGAAAAGAATTCTAGTGCCGGAAAAAAACTTTTGATTAGTGGTTCTGGCCAGTGTAATTTAACCCATGCTGGTGATATAGCTGATTTTTTTGATCATTATGGTAATAATTCTAACTTTTTACTAGGGCCTCTTTATAGCTTCAATAACCAGGATTTAATGCATTTTTTTAAAAAACGAGGTATCTCCTTTAGAAAGGCTAGAGGCGGAAAAATATTTCCAGAATCAAATAATGCTTCAGATATTTTGAATATTTTATTTAAAGAATTAAAAACTAGAGATATTAAAATCACATACAATGCAAACGTAGAAAATATTGAACAAAAAAATGGCCTATTTAAAGTACAAAGTTCTGATAAAATTTATCAAAGTAAATATTTAATACTTGCAGCTGGAGGCAAATCATTCCCTAAAACTGGTTCAACTGGTGATGGATTCAAGATAGCAAAAAGTTTAGGTCATAATATAATTGAACCTCGACCTGCCCTAGCTCCAGTAATTATTAAAAATTATCAATTTAGGATGTTGAGCGGTATCTCTTTAAGAAATAAAGAAACTTCTCTCTGGAGAAATGGTAATTTACTTAAAAGTTGGACTGATGATTTACTATTAACACATCGTGGACTTTCTGGACCTGGAATAATTAATTATTCCAGGTATATGAAAAAAGGAGATTTAATAAAGATAAAACTCCTTAATTATAATAAAAAAGAATTAGAAAGCGACCTTTTGAAAAAAATTGAAAGAGAAGGAAGATTAAATTTAGTTAATCTTTTAATTAAATATCCAATTGCACAGAGGTTAATCGAAAAAATTCTAGAATTAGCTAACATTGACGGCAGTCAAAATGCTGCTCATCTTACTAAAGATGAAAGAAAAGAAATTATAGATATTTTTTCAAATCTCAAATTTGAAATCAAAAGTTTAGCAAATTATAACCAATCAATGGTAACAAAAGGAGGGATTGATCTGAATGAAATCACCCCCCAAAACATGGAATCTAGAATTGTAAAAAGGTTTTTTGCTGCTGGAGAAGTTTTAGATATTGATGGAGATACTGGCGGGTATAATTTGCAGGCTGCTTTCTCCACAGCATATTCTGCTGGAAAATATATTTCTGAGCAGCTATAAATTAAATTGTGACGTGATTTTATTTAACCTCTCTACCATATCAACAAGTTCTTCTGATGCATTAACAACTGTCTGAGTTGAAGCTGCCTGTTCCTCACTGGAGGCAGCTACCTCTTCAGCATTTGCTGCGGCCATTTCACTGACCTCTGAAATTTCATCCACTGCTTTCTTTACATTTTTACTATTTTGACTCATTTTATCTACTTCAGATCTGATATTTTTAATGAGATTTTCTAAACCTTCAGCTTGAGAAGTTATATCAGTAAAAGAAGCTGAAGTCTTATCAATTGCCTCTACACTTTCAAGAACAGCAGATTCATTTTCATCCATATTGTAAACTGCTTTTTCCACATCATTTTGAATTGATCTTATTAATTTTGCAATATCTTCAGTTGCTTTAGATGATTGTTCAGACAGTTCTCTAATTTCTTCTGCAACAACTGAAAAACCTCTTCCGGCTTCCCCGGCTCTAGCTGCCTCTATTGCTGCATTTAAAGCTAATAAATTAGTTTGTTCAGAAATATTATTAATTAAATCAACAATTTCTCCAATTTGCTTAGAAGATTCTCCTAAGGAGTTAATAGCTTCTGCAGTAGTTTTGGTGTTAGTTTTAACTTTAGAAAAAACATCTTCAGTTTTACTTAAAGTTTGATTGCCAGATTGAATATTTTCCATTACATTTTCTGCTCGATTATACATTTCATCTGAATGATCATTGATAGAAGTTATTTGATTTCTTAAATCTGTAATAGTTGCTGAAGTTTCTTCAACTTGAGCTGACTGTTCTTCGGATCCAGATGCTACTGTTTGCATTGAATTACCAATTTCTTCAGCTGAAGCTGATAACTCTTCACCTGTTGCTGTTAATTCTTGACTGGAAGCTGCAAGACTATCTGACATCTCAATAATATCTTTGACTAAATTTCTTAATACATCTGAAAATTTATTAAACCAGGCTCCTAATTTTTCAATCTCATTTTTATTAACCTCTTTGTAAACCTTACACTCAGTACAGTCTTTATATTCCCCAGTTTTTATCTTCGGACAGTGTACTTCCTCGCCAAATTCTGGAGCATAAGATCCAACATCAAACCAGCAGGTTACTTCATCACGTTCAAAATCAGGACAGCTTTCTTCTTCACAATCCATAATCGCTGAACAATTTACTGTTTTTATTGGATAAGAAACATTTAGATTTCCCAGTGCTAAAGATGCAAACATCCCTTCAAACTTTTTTAAAGGGTTAAATATTTTCCTGGCTACTAAAAAGGTAATAACTAAAGAAATTATAATTCCAATTATTGAAAAAATAATTACATTTCTTAATAATGAATTTAAATCATTAACAATCTGACTGCGATCATAAACAGCCTTAAAATATCCACTTACTTCACCCCTATAATCTTCAAAAGGCATTAAAAGTAGATTGTTATCTCCTCTACTTTCAATTATAGTATCACCTTCCTGTAATTTTGAAATTAGTTCAGATTTAACTTGATAAGGATCACTATCAGTGGTGCTGGCTATCCAGTTAGAACTATTTGCATCCCAGGCTACACTTTGATCATCTGCTAACGAATAAAGATAATAATCTCCATTGAAGTTTTCCTCTATTTCTCCTAAAAATCCTTCTCCCAGGCTAGATCCAAATTCTACTGTTCCCAAATGTCTTCCCTGATATTCAACTGGAGAAACTACTCTCAGTCCATAACCACCACGTCCTTCTTCAATACCACTAATCATTTTTTGTTCTTGATTAGCTTGATTAACTGTAAAACGGAATGATGAAAGATCATCTCCATATTTGTCCGGATTATGTAATCTTAAAAAAGAAGTTGAATCAGGTAAATGAAATTGAAACTGAGCCATTTCTTGACTAATATCCTGATAAGAATTAAGCAGCATATTTCTTAACATTTCTCGATCCCGATCAGCAAAAGCACTCTGAACCGCAGTATTTTTTGCAATTAATTTAACCGCTATTTCTCCCTCTTCTAAAAGATCATTTAATTTTGTATCAATTGTTTTAGCAATTCCATTAAGCTTCTCTTCTTCCTGGTCTATTATTTCTGCTGACATATTAGAATATATAAAATAGCTTAAACTAGAAATAATAATTATCATACTCAGACTAATTACAATAAGTAATAAATTTCTCAAAGATAAATTAGGTAAAATATTTTTCACTTGCTTCCCCCCTGTTTTTGTTTTGCAATATTTTTAGAAAATATTTGTTATAAATTTCACTATAAAGTATTTGGAAAAAGCCAGATATGAAGAATATCTGGCTTTAATTTATAAAACAAATTAAACATATACTAAATAAATTAGTTATTTTACACATAAAACTTAGGCTCTAAATTAAATATTAGTACCTATAAATAGCTAGAATATCAGTTTCTTCTGGCATTTTTTCTTTTTCTATTGAATAGACTAATCCACCATGTTTAATGGTTTCAGAAGCAGCATAATTATAAAGATCATAGTCTTTAGTATTTTCCATAAGTTTTACTTCATTTTCATCTTCTATAAAAACTCCAGCTTTTTCTGCTAATTTATTTAATACAAGTGTATCAACTTTTCCAAAATGAGCTGCTTCAACAATCTCTTCTAATTCAGATGAACTTTTATCACTTGATTTTATTTCCATATATCTTTCTTTTATTTCTTCTAGATAATCATGAATATGGGAATCAATAATTTCCCAACTCTTTTCGCGAAGCTCTTTTTTATTCATTTGTCTCGCATTACCACTTAAATGCTCATCCAAGAGTCCTTGATAATTATTAATATTTTTATAAAGAGAAAATACACTATCATCAGCAGCAACAATTAAATGATTTTTCTTATCCTTCAATTCAGAATTAATAACACGATCAATTTCTTTTAGATAATGCAGTAAGTCCTCATTATCATCATCACCAGCTGCTCCCTGACCGTGAAAAACTGAAGATGAACCAGCAGTATTAATCGATTGATATTTTTCAGCTGCTTCTTCATCTAAATTAAGAAATTCTTTAATATTTTGTGGTAACTCTTCTAAATCAAACTCTTCTATTTCATTTCTGTTAACCCTATATAATTGATTATGATTAGAACTTAAAGCTAATAAATAATATTCCTGACTATCATGAACTTCAGAAATCAATTGTTTTAAATTAAAATTATAACTGACATGAGCACTATCATAAGTATCTACTGAAAGTTTAAAAGATCTAAAGTTTTCAGAAGATATAAAAACTGCCAGTCCTTCTTTTTGCTGCTGCCAAAAATTACTATCAGATGCCAGCTTAAATGCTGGTTCTAATAATTTATTGATTTCTCTCTCCTTAAATCCCCAATTAGTTTTTAGCTTTTCTTCTACCTGCTGCAGTAAATTTTTAAACTCAATTTCTAGTTTTTTAAATTCTCCCTTGTGTACCGCCTTAGTTGACATGTAAATTGAAATACAGGGACTCTCCTGACATTGAATAAGGTCTTTTAAAGTTTCCAATTTTAGTTCTTCTGTCATTTTATTTAACCCCCTATTAAATTGAATAAAAATCGACTCTTTCATGACTTGATAACTAAGACAAAGTTGATAAAGAATTTAATAAAAGTTTCTTATATTTTTATTTTAACAGATATTTTATAAAAATAAAGTTATTTATTAACTGATAAACTGCCAATAAATTTTAGCTAAAATCATAACACCCTGTTTTATTGAAAATTGATTTAATGAAGCTGCTGAAATAATTAGTTCATTACTTATTTCACGACTAAAAAAGTTTCTATAGTCAGGTAATAAAAGAGAATTTTTTTCTGCAAAAACTTTAAAATCATGCTGATTAATATTTTGATTCAATAATACTTTGAAATAAAAAAGTGAAGAATTATCTGCAGTCTCAATTCCTCTAAAATGATCTTTGATGGCTTCCTTTAAAAGGAGCTTCCTATTATTTAATCGTTGTCTTAAAAATTTTACTCTTTTTTCTAGATAACCATTATCAATATAATAAGCTAAAAGATTATTAAGCAAATTTTCTCCAGCCGAAAAGTTACTTTTAGCTATAAACTCAATCAAAGAATAATTATTTAAAAACTCTTTATTATCCGATGAATTTAGGTAATAATTATCTAAATATATTAAGCCTAAATTTAACCCAGGAAAAACTCTGTTTGTTAATGCTTGAATCAAAATAACTTGGCTTTGATATTTTGATTCCAAAAGCTCTTGGATTTTTTCATTCTTTTGATAAAGAGAAAAATATTCTAAAATGATTATTTTAAATTTAAGCATTTGAGAAAGTTCCAGCAAAGATTTTATTTTAGAAAGACTCCAATCTAAAATACTCTCTTCTAATGATTCATCACTAATTATTAAATAATCAATAGTATTATTTTCAAGATAGTTCATTAAACTTTCATAGTCTGCAGAACTAAGATGAATGTTGGCTTTATGATTATAAAAAGAAGCTTTGTCTTTTCCATTATTCAGACTGCCATCTTTTGAAAATAATTTTGTGAATAAAGAATTACTGGTGCCGCTGGTAAATAGTAATTCTTTATTTTCCCCAATCAATTCTAATAATATTTCTGCCAACTGTGCCTCTGAGTTATAATATAATTTGCTTTTATTTAAATTTTCATTTTTTGATTCTAAAAATCTAAAATAACTATTTTTTTCAGCGTAAGTTTGTTTAAAACTTCGTCCTTTAAATTCTGAATAAAACCGATCAAAAATTAAGTCCCAGGCATACTCTTCTAAAAATTCTTCTCCGTGCTCTGGGCCACTAAAATCAATAGTCTTTTGAGAAGATAAAGAGGGCTTAGAGGTTAAAATCCTCAGCCTTTGATCATCACTAGTGTTTTTTAGAGCAGCAGCAGGAGCAATATAACTCCCACTACCCTCTTTTTTATAAATTAAGTTTTCAGCTGCCAGCAGATCATAAGCTTTAACAACAGTCTCTGCATTTACACTGAGGCGGGAAGCAAGCTTTCTTATTGATGGCATCTTAGTATCTGGGGTGTATTTATCTGCCAGAATTTCTGCCCTAATTGCTTCATAGATCTGAGTATATAAATTTTCACTGCCATCTCTTTCTAGTTCAATATCAAACATTTAACTTCCCTCCAGTATAGTTTTAATTAAAAATCTTAATTCTATTTAAAATAATATCTTCTTCCACAAAATTAAACTAAGCTGTTTCGTTTTTTCTTTTGAAAAATTTTATTAATTCATGTCCAACTAAGAAAACAGCTCCAGCAGCTATAACTCTCAGCCAGTCAATTATGGTAACTCCAGCAAAGCCAAGAAAGCCATTGATTGGAGTATAAATAATCAATAAAACCATAGCAATTGAAATTAGAATTGAATAAAGCATCTTTTTATTGCTGAAGAAGTTCTTATTAAAAATACTTTCGTATTCATATCTACGGGACATAATATTAACCCACTGAGAAAAGGCAATTGTTAAAAACGAAATTGTTGTTGCCCTTGCATAAAGCTGGGTCCCTTCCCTGACTGCTGCTGCCTGATCATTAATAAATAAATAGAAGTTAGTAAAGGCAAGCCCACCCATTAAAAGAGCAAGAAACATTATTTCACTAAAACTGTTTTTATTAACAATATGCTCATCCTGTTCTCTCGGCGGTGATTTCATTAAATGTTCAGAAGCCGGATCAAAAGTCAGTGCTGTTAGGGGCAGAATTTCAGCTAAAAGGTCAATCGAAAGTATCTGAATAGCTAAAATTGGTATCGGTGTTCCAAGTAGTGCAGCTGCTAAAAGCCCTAAGAGCACTATTGTTAGTTCTGCTCCATTTGTTGTCAGAGAAGCAATTACTGTTTTCTTTAAATTATTATAAATTGTTCTTCCTTCTTTGATTGCGTATACTAAAGTTGGATAGCTGTCATCAAGCAAAATTAATTCTGAGGCCTCTTTTGAAACATCTGTCCCCATCTGGCCCATTGCTACACCAATATGAGCACTCTTTAAAGCAGGAGCATCATTGACTCCATCACCGGTAACAGCTACAATTTTTTGCTGTTCTTTTAAGTTTTTAACGATTCTCAATTTATCCTCTGGAGAAACACGAGAGAAAATTAAAGACTCATTTGCTTCCATAGTTTCACGCAGTTTTTTTTCGCTCATTGACTCTAGATCTTCACTAGTAAATACAGGTACATCCTCATCATTAACAGAAAGGCTAATTTCTTTACCAACTGCCTGGGCAGTAATTGCATGATCCCCAGTCATAATATAAGTATCTATATGAGCATCATGTGACTCCTGAATAGCCTCCTTTACCCCTTCTTTAGGAGGGTCAATCATTGCTACCAGACCTAAGAAGATAACATCCTTTTCAATTTCTTCTAAAACATAATCAGTCTCATTATCTTCCAGCTTACGGTAAGCTATTGCCAGAACCCGCATTGCATTTTTGGAATATTTTTCATTTAATTTATTTAATCTCTGCTTATCTTCCTCTGTAATTTCTACAACTTCTCCATCTTTAAGAATATGCTTTGAAATAGAAAGCACACTCCCCAAAGCACCCTTCATCTTAAGATAATTTCCGTCTTCAAATTCTCTAATTGAACTCATTCTTTTACGATCTGAGTCAAAGCTGAACTCGTGTAATTCCGGGTTGTCTTCATCTTCTGTTGGTGAGCGGGTACCAAGTTTGGTCGAAAGAGTAATTAAAGCTGCTTCAGTTGGATCACCAATAGCATACCAGCCAGGATGATCTTCATCTGGTTCATGAATCTCGGCATTAGAGGCCATTGTTGCAGCATCAAAAATAATTTCCATTTCTGCAATTTCAGCTTCTGTCAGCGGCTCACCATCATCTCCTAAAATTTTACCTTCCGGTTCATAACCAAGACCTGTTATTTCGTATTCTCTACCGTCGAAATATACTTTTTTAACTGTCATTTCATTTTTAGTCAGAGTTCCTGTTTTATCAGTACAGATTACATTTGTTGATCCTAATGTTTCAGCAGAAGAAAGTTTCTTAACCACTGCATTTTTTTCTGCCAGACGGTCAACCCCCTGTGATAAAGCGACTGTGACCTGCATTGGTAAGGCCTGAGGTACAACCGCAACTGCAATTCCCAAAGCATAAATCAAAGCAAAGTCAAGTCCATAACCCTGATAAATACTGACTCCAAATAAAGCCAGGGCTATTATAACTGCAAAAGTTGCAATTTTATTGGCTACCGACTGCAGCTCAGACTGCAGAGGAGATTTAGATTTATCCTCCTCTTGAGTCATCGAAGCAATTTTACCCATTTCAGTTTCCATTCCGGTTCTTACAACTACTCCCTTAGCTGATCCAGAGGCAACTGTTGTTCCTAAATAAGCCATATTATCTCTATCTGCAAGAGGTCTCTCTTCTTCAATATGATTTGACTGCTTCTCCTGCGGCATTGATTCACCGGTCAGCGAAACATCATTCGTCCTTAAGTTAAATGATTCAATTATCCTTAAATCAGCCGGAATTTTATCTCCTTCTTCCAGACTGACAATATCTCCAACAACAAGTTCTTCCTGAGCAATTTCTCCAATCTGGTCATCTCTAATCACTTTGGAAGGAGATTTGACCAATTTATTTAAAGAATCCATAATTTTTTCAGCTTTAAATTCCTGCCGGAAACCTATTACTGAGTTTATTACCGCAATGATAACCATAATAGTCCCATCACGGTAACTGCCAATTATAAAGGACATGACAGCTGCAACTAAAAGCAAAATCACCAGTACATCTTTAAATTGTTCAAAAAAGATCGCTACTAAAGATTTTTTTGCTTTTGCTTCCAGAACATTCTTCCCATTTTTTTTAAGTCTTTTTGCAGCTTCAGAAGAACTTAGACCTTTTTTCGAAGTCTCTAATTTTTCAAGAATTTCTGTTCCCTTTTGTCTATAAAATTCTTTTTCTGTCATATAAACACCCCATTTTGTATTATTTTAGTATTTAATAACAATAATAACATTTTTAAAATTAATTTAAAGTTACTGTTTTACACCGTACGATACTAATTTATTTTAAAATTTTCAACCTGAAAATATTTTTCTCTATGCTCTTTATGCCCAGTTTCTTTAGCTAATCTATAAATTTTATGATTTAAGAACTTCTTATCTTCCTGTTCTAAAACATTTTTATCAAAACCACCTAAAATATAATGGCTAAAATGCCAAACTTTTTCTTTAATATCTTTTGGACTTCCTTCAGCGATAATTACTAAGGCATCAATTATAGATCCTGCAACTGAGACATCTTGATTTCCATAATGGCTTAATTGATAAAAGGTTTTATAAAGCAGATCCCAAAAAGAAATATCTTCTAATATAAAACACAATTCATCTTTCTCATTATAATAATAAGTGTTTTCCAAATTAGCAACTGCAATTCTGGATAAAACCCATCCCAGCTGATTGATACAAAAAATTGCCGTGTTGGGATCATTAATACCAGGTGAAATTGCTCTTAAAGCCACTTCTGTTAATTTTAATAAGCCAAATTCTATATCATTTTTTTTGCTTCTTTCATTGTTAATTACTAAATTACCTAATATTTTATTTTTTATTTCTTCTAGCTTTTCTTCATTAAATTGGTCAGCATCTTTATTTAACTGCCAGATTTTAAAAACCACTGTATTCTCAGTAACATAATCACCAATCATTTTTTCAGCTCTCACAATAATATCATACTCATCAGCTAGTTTAGTAAGTTCAATATCATAAATGGCCTGAATATAACCACTTTGTTTTGGGTGAATCTCGCAAGAATCTCTTTCCAGCATTTTAGTTAAATTTTCAGGAGCTTCATTCCTTATTTGGTCATTGCTATTATTTCTAGCCTCTATTTTATCTACAATTTCTATAACTTCTTCTTTAAGGCTTTCGATTAATAGGTTAACCTGAACAGAATTAGCTGCATGGTGGATAAAATATACAAAATAACCCAGACAAACAATAGCTACAATTACACCTATCATCGCTGAAAAAATAATGGATTCTCCACTACCCTGCATACTATCGTCAATAAACAATAAGGTAAGAATTGAATATATAAAGCCTGCTATAAATATCCCCAAGACTTTTAAGGTAACTTTATTCTTTAGAAAATCCTGCATCGTACGTGGAGAGAATTGAGATGAATACATTGTTAAAACAACCATAATAGTTGAAAAGGATACTGTAATCATCGCAAATAAAGATCCTGCGATTGTTGACAAAATGGTTTTTGATAAATCATAGGAGGTAAAAAAGTATGATGGCAAAATATTTACTAAAGTATTAGTATATTGATATTCTATAAAAATTACTATTATTGATAAAATAGTTGCAGATATTGCATAAATTGAAGGAATAAAATATATTTTATTTTCTATATTATGCAGGAATTTCAATTTCAAAATTTCCACATCCTCTTTAGGTATTATAACTTTTTCCTCTATAATTTAATTTCAACATAATTGTGTAATATCCTTTTTCTTAAGGGGATAAAATGAATCATAACTTATTCAAATTAATATAAAAAAGCCCCTATAAATTCAGATTCAAAAAAACTTCTGAAAATATAGAGGGATTTTAGTTTATAATTTATTATTTTTGTTTAATTATTTTAGCCTTATCACCTTTAGAAAACAAGCAGGCATTTGCTTCATCATAATCAATATGCATACTCAAACTATAGTCTTTATTTACTCTAATCAATACATTTTTAAAAATAACAGGTCTTTCAGTCAGAGCTTCAATAGAAACTATTTCTCCATCCACTACATCTAAATTAGCAGCATCTTTTGGTGTCATATGTATGTGTCTTTTAGCAATAATAACTCCTTCTTCTAACTTTATAACGTTTTCAGATGAGGCTATAAAAACAGAAGCACTATTATCAATATTTCCTGAAAATCTCAATGGAGGATTAATCCCCAGTTTAATAGAATCAGTTTTAGAAAGTTCTACCTGTGAATGTGATCTTGCTGGCCCTAAAACTGCTGCTTTTTCAATAACCCCTTTTTTTCCTATAAGTTTGACCTTTTCTTCTGCCAGGAACTGGCCTGGTTGAGACAGTTCCCTTTTAGGAGTTAACTTATAACCTTCACCAAAAAGAGCATCAACATCCGCTTGAGACAAATGAACATGTCTCCCTGAAGCTTCCAGTGGAATTATTTTTTCTTTGTTAATTGACTTCCTTTTTTCAGTTAATGATTCTTTAATTATTTGTTCAATTTTCTCTTTTAATTCTGATTCTATCATTAAGAATCACCCCTAGTTTTTAATTTTTTAGTTATCTAGTTATTTAACAGCTCTAGTTACTAATTCTTTGATTTTATTATATTGGAATTCATAATTTAATTTTTCAACTATAGTAACTAATTCTCCAATATTTTTGATTTCTCTATTTCTATAAAAAATTTCTCTAGATACTTTTATTGCAAATTCTTGAGCAATTGTTCTGTTCTTTAAATCTTTAATTCTTTTTAAATCAAGACAAAGACCTCCATCATATAACCTACTAATTATTGTTAAAGAGATAAAAGAAAGAGTCTGATATAAATATTTATCAAAATACTTTTCTGTTTCTACAGATGATAAATTAGATTTTAATTTAAACAAACTACCTAATCTATATTCAAAAGAATTATAAACCTTTTCTATAAACTTTAATAAATATTTTTGATATTTCTTTCTTTGAAAACTATATTCAAGTCCTAACAGTGAAGAATAATTTAAAATTAAATTACCAATTAATCTTCCCATATCAAAGGAGGGTAAACCATAAGCAGCAAACTCTGTATCAAAAATCTTTATTTTATTATTTTTAATAAAAATATTTGAACTATGAAAATCACCATGAATTAAAGAAAGTTTTTTGTTATTAAATGTAAATCTAATCTCTTTTACTTTGTTGATAATCTTTTTGTCTTGACAATAGTTTAAGATTTTTTCTTTGATTAGAGGATTAATTTCTCTTTTTTCTGGTTGTAAAATAGTCCTAACAAAAATCAAATCATCCCAAACTTTTATTGATTCAGTCTTATTAAAGAAATTTAAAAGTCCATAAAATTGTTGTTCATCTAGAAAATATTTTGAACTATAAAAAGCTGTTTTCGCCAGAAAACTAGCAATTTCACCTTCGACATTTTTAACTCTTTTTCCTTTTATTAAAGAACTTCTTAAAAGCTCCATCCCTTCTATATATTCGAAAATAATTATATTGTTTTCACCGTCAAAAAAGTATACCTCAGGAACAAAGCTTGGACAGGTTTCTCGCCAAAATTTCAAAGAATAAAATTCTGAGTATATTCTTTTTTTAGGCAGCGGAATTTCAACATTTTCTACAGCTGCTTTTCTAACATAAGGAAGAACTTGTTTTAAAACAACCTTCTTTCCATTATTCTTATTCTCAATTAAAAATAAGTTGTTAGCAAAACCATTAACACTTAAAGTATTGGAGTTTAAACTCTTAATAGAAATGCTATTCAAATCTAAAAAAATATTAGTCTTTTCATTTATATATTCAGCTGCTTCTTCCAGTGTAAGCATCTCATCTAAATTCATTATCCACGCCTTCCAATCTTTGGTCATAATTATTTGCCAGAAATAAAATTGGATAATTCAGTAATTCCTTTTCCAGTCAAGGCACTTGTTAAAAATATCTTACCAGCTCCAGCCATATTTAAAATATCTTCAGCCTTTTCAATATCAGCTTCTTTGTCATCAATTTTTGTCACAATACCAATTACAGGTCGCGTAAATATTGAAGCAAATGTAGGAGGGAAAAAATATTGTTCTGCAGTTGCATCGGCAACTAACCCAATTATCTCTGCCTCTTGAGCAGCAGAAATCAAAGCTGTATAATACTGTCTATTTTCTATATATTCGCCAGGAGTATCAATTACCTGATCTTCAAATTCTAAACTTTGTGTTCTAACATCAATTTTTTTGAATTTTTCACCATTCAATACTTTTAATAGTGTAGTTTTACCAGCCTTAGTTCCACCAATTAAAATTATATCTTTCATATTTATGACCTTGTAATCTCTGTTACGTCAAATCCTAAAACATGTTCTAATAAATTTAAAATATTTTTAAGAGCAGATTCAACACTTGATACTTTTCCACTAATAACTAATGAACCACTAAACCGATCAATAAATCCAATTTTAATATCTGCATTTTTACTAGCAGAATCTGCTGCAATTATTGCTGCCTCGCTGGGGGTAATAGTTAAAATTCCAAGAGCTTCATGCTTTTCATTTAGACCAATTTTTTTATAAATATCAGCTGAAGGATGTGCAATTAAATGAACTAGTGTCACCTGTTTTCCTGGCACATATTCTTGGATTACTCTATCTTTTTTATTATTCAATTCTGCCATGTTATCTCCTCCGGAAATAAGCATAATAATTATCCAACAATTTCTTTAATTATAGTTTTAATATGACTTTCTACAACGTCTTTTGCTTCTCTTGCAATAACCAGTTCTTCGTTTGTTGGAATAACATAAACATCGACCTTAGAGCTTTCTGAACTAATTTTCATTTCTTTTCCACGACAATTATTTTTATTCTCATCAATTTCAATACCAAAACAATCCATATTTGATGTTATTTTTTTTCTAACATTAACTGCATTTTCACCAATACCAGCAGTAAAGATTAATAAATCAACTCGTCCTAATAAAGCTGCATATGAACCAATATATTTTTTTACCCTCCTACAAAAGATATCTAAAGCAAGCTTTGCTCTTTTATTACCTGCTTCAGCTGCCTCACCAATATCTCTAAAATCATTACTAACTCCGGAAATTCCAAGTACCCCACTTTCCGTATTAAGAGTTTGATCAATTTCTTTAATATTCATATTTCTTTCTTTCATAACATATGGTATTATACCTGCATCAAGATCCCCGGACCTAGTACCCATAACCAAACCATCTAAAGGTGTTAAACCCATACTTGTATCAATTACTTTTCCATCTTTGATGGCTGTAATACTTGCTCCATTACCTAAGTGACAGCTGATAATTTTCAAATCCTTATAATCTCTCCCTAATAATTTTGCTCCTCTTTCTGAAACATATTTATGAGAGGTACCATGAAAACCATACCTGCGAACTCCATTATCTTCATACCATTCATAAGGAACAGCATACAAATATGATTTTTTAGGCATGGACTGATGAAAAGCTGTATCGAAAACTCCTACATCTGGGGTATTCGGCATTAAGTTTCTGCTGACTTCAATTCCCATAATATTTGCTGGGTTATGTAGAGGAGCTAATTTTATGTTTTCTTTTAAAGCCTTTATTACTTCTTCATCTATTAAAACAGAACCAGAAAACTTTTCTCCACCGTGGACAACTCTATGGCCAACAATATTTATTTCGTCCATATTTTCTAGTACACCATATTCTTTATTTTGCAGTATTTCAAGTACCATTTCTATTGCCTGGTTATGATCACTAATTTCCTCTTCTATTTCAATTTCATTATCCGCTTCAGTTTTATAACTTAAATATGAGATGTTTTCACCAATTTTTTCTACAAGTCCTTTAGCAATTACTTTTTCATTCTTTATATTTATTAACTGATATTTTAAAGAGGAACTTCCACAATTTAATACAAACACTTTCATATTATCTACCCTTTCTAAAAATGCTAATAAGCTCTCCTTAGTATTTTTATGATATCCTCTTTTCCTATAGAGCGAGGATTACTTTTTAACATTAATTTTTCCTTCAAAGCCAGTTCTGCTATAAATTCAAATTTATCTACTCCAAAATCATCTAAACTGTAATCTAACCCAATGTCTTTTTTGATTTTTTCTACTTCTTTTACTGCCTTATATGCTGCTTCCATTTCAGTCATATTATCAATATTAACCCCAAACAAACGTGCAATATTCGCATATTTAGCTGGATTTGCAATAATATTAAATTCCATAACATACGGCAAAATCATTGAATTTGCCAGACCATGAGGAATATTAAATTGCCCGCCTAAGGGATGAGAAATTGCATGTACCAAACCTAATCCACAGTTGCTTAGTGAGATGCCTCCAAATAAACTGGCAAGTGACATTCCTGCTCTTGCTTCCATATTATTTCCATTTCCTACAGCAGGTCGAAGATAATTTTTTACCATCTCAATTCCTTTTGTTGCAATCATTTCAAAAGGCAAAACAGCGTCATGAGAAGTATATGATTCTATACAGTGACTTAAGGCATCCATTCCACCAACTGCAGTCAAATATGGTGGTAATGTTTTAGTCATAACAGGATCAACAATACTAATGTCGGGTGCTAAATTTTCATTAGCTACAGCAAATTTCTTTTTAGTATTCTCATCTTTTATTACAATTGCTTTAGTAACTTCACTCCCAGAACCGGAAGTTGTAGGAATTGTAATTAATGGTAATTTGTCAGCAGTTATCTTTTCTGATAATTCTGTTTTAGAAAATGAAGCTCTAATTGCTTTAGCAGTGTCAATAGGACTACCCCCGCCAACTGCTACTAAAGCATCAATATTGTTATTTATGAGAAATCTAACTCCAGAATTAACTATTGCAATTGTTGGGTCAGGTTTTACTTGGTCAAAGATAAAATAATCAAAATCAGATTCTTTGAGTATTTTTTCAATTTTTTCAATTAATCCAGCCTCAATAATTCCCTGATCAACAACTAACATAATTCTTTTTGTTTCAAATGATTTTAGACTGTCATTTAATTCTTCTATTTTATTTTTGCCAAATTTAATTTTTGTTTTTATTTGAAATTCGAAATTATATAAACCCATTTATCCCACTCCCTACTAAAACTTACAAACAATAATCTAAAAACAACAAATTTTATAATAGTGTTGCAAATACTTCTTTATCCGGAGAAGAAATCATAACCTTATTAAATAACATTCCTGAATCTTTACCTGTATTAGCTCCTGCTTTTAAAGATTGTTCAACAGCACTAACATCTCCTGTAAAGCTAACATAAGCTTTACCACCTAAACCAGTTCCAAGCCGCACCTGGATTAAATCTACTTGAGCAGCCTTGGCAGCTGCATCAGCTCCAATAATAGCACTAGCTATACCAAAATACTCTAATACTCCCACAGCATTAATTTTTTTAATTTCTGTAGTACCATTAATAGCACTCAGGATCTGCTTATGAATTCTTGGAATAACCAGATGGTCTACTACAAATGGATCCCCGGCAGCTACACCTGACTCAACAGAAGATTTTACTGCTCCAACTTTTCCTGAAATCAATATTGTATACTTACCAGGACAAGTAGGTTGAGCAAGGATTAGATCAATATCTGCTGCTTTTTTCATTATATCTGCAACTTTTATACCCTGACTTATTGAATTAAACTCAAGTAGTCCAATTGTAGTAATCATGATACCACCTCTGATTTTTTAATTATTATTTGGTCATCATCTGCAAAAACTACTTCCCCTTTAATAGAAGCATGAATATTTATACTCAAAGAATTTTCTTTAGCCTCAGCTATTAAATCTCCTTTATTAACTTTGTCTCCTACAGAAACTATTTTAACTGCAGGTGCTCCTATGTGTTGAATAAGCTTAATTTCTACAATATCTATACTGCCTTTTATATTTTCAGCTATTTGTTGGTGTTTATACTTTGAAAGATCAATTCTTGCAATCTGTCTGTCAGTAGGGATTTTTCTAAAATCACGCATTGGGGGCGCTTGATAAGATTCTTTTTGACTTTCATATTTTTCACTAATTTTATTTTTATAATGAACATTAACTAATCTTGGAGAAAGTCCCATTGGACAGGCATAAAGTTCACAGATTCCACATTCACAGCATAGTTGAGCTGATTTCAATACTTCTTCATCATCCGAATATGCAAGTGCCCGCATTATTTTATGAGGCTCAAGTTCATGTCCTATTAAAAAACGAGGACAAAAATCAGTACACATTCTACACTGTATACAGGCAGCTTTTGCCTGGTTTTTTATATGTTCTATACTCTGTTTATTTCTTTTAATAATAAAATGATCTTTAGGAACAACTATAACAGCACCATCTCTTTTAGTTATTGTAACCCCTTCTACTTCTTCTTGACTATAATTCTTGCCCATCATAGGTCCGCCAAGAATAACTGAATATTCTTCTATTCTAGTTCCCCCAGCAATTTCAATACATTTTTTAACTGAAGTTCCAATAGGTACTTTAATAATACTAGGGTTATTTACTTCACCTAAAACAGAAACATATTTATCTGTAACTGGTTTATTTTCCAAGGCAAAATAAGTATTTTTTAATGTTCCTACATTTGTCACAACTGCACCGACATCTATTGGAATACCACCCTCGGGTACTGTTCGTCCAGTTATTTCATAAACCATAATTTGTTCATCACCGGCAGGATAAAAACTATCCATTAAAAAAAACTCGATTTCATAATTCTTTTTTTTACTAATTTCTTTTAAACAAGTTATTTCTTTTTTATATTTCTTTTTTAATGCAAATACTATTTTTTTTGCTTTAATATTTTCTGCAACCAAATATATAGCTTCAATTATTTCTTCTGCAAAATTGCGCATAAGATATTTATCAGTCATTAATAAAGGCTCACATTCAGCACCATTTATTATTAAATATTCGGCTTGACAATTATATTTAACATGAGTAGGAAAACCAGCTCCACCAGCTCCTACAACTCCTGCTTTATATATATCATCAATTAAACTCATATTAATACTCCTCTCAATAAACAACTAAGAATTTATATAATTGAGAAACCATCTACTAATACACATCTTCTTTTACGTGTAAAACTTCTAGCAGATGTTAAGCCTTCTCCAGTAGGACCAGCAATAGTAAAAGTAGCATATCCTTCTCCACCTGCTCCAATACCAGCATATGAAGGAGCATTTTTTACATAAATAGTTGTTTCAATTTTTTTAGCAAATTTTGTTAAGTTATCTACATTTTTAGAATGGATCATAGCGGTATGACGATTTCCTTCTTCAATATCGACTCCCATTTCCATGGCCTCATTAAAATCCTTAGCTCTAACTAGAGGAATAACTGGCATTAACTGTTCTTTCTGAACAAAAGGATGCTTTAAATCAACATCTACAACTACTAAACGCAAATCTTCATTTTTAGCTTTTACTCCTGCCTTGTCTAATATATATGATGCATCTTTACCAACTAAATCTTTATTAATGGAACCATCATCATTTAATATTACTCTCTCTAAAGCCTTTATATCATGAACTAATTGAGCATTTTCAGCAGTCATTGCCTCTAATAGAGAATCGGCTATAATTTCTAATGCCACAATTGCTTTTTCTGAAGTACACGGTAAATTATTGTCAAAACTTGCTCCATTTATTATATCTTTTGCCACTCTTTTTAAATCCACAGTATCATCTACTAAAACTGGTGGATTACCAGCTCCAGCTCCAATAGCTTTTTTCCCAGAAGAGAGAGCCGCATTTACTACTCCTGGTCCCCCAGTTGCAACAATCATTGCAATTCTTTCATCTTTCATACAACTTTCAACTGTTTGTAAAGTAGGCTCATTTACAGCAGTTAGTAAGTTTTCTGGACCTCCAGCATCTATAATTGCTTTATTTAGTATTTCAATAACAAACTTAGAAACTTTTTTTGCACCTGGATGACTATTAAAAACGACCCCATTACAAGCTGCAATCATTGAAATTGCATTTGAAATAATAGTTTCAGTTGGATTTGTTACAGGTGCTATTGCACAGATCACACCAAAAGGTGCTTCTTCTACAATAGTTAAACCCTTCTTGCCACTATAGGCTTCAGTCCTTAAATCTTCTGTTCCTGGCGTTTTATTAATTGCTAAATTATTTTTAATTATTTTATCTTCAACCCGCCCCATCTCAGTTTCTTCTACAGTCATTTTAGACATTTTTTCTACATACTTAGAGGCAGCTTCACGCATAGATTTAATAATTTTTTCTCTATCCTCAATAGAATAGTTTAACTGTAGACACTCTTGTGCTTTGACAGCTGCTGAGATTGCATCATCCATATTAGAAAATATACCGTTATTTTTTTGTTTAAGATTAATATTTTTATCTTTCTGCTTATTTAATGAACTAATTACTTGATTTACAATATTGTTTAACTCGTCTTTTTTTATTTCCAATTTTCTTCCCCCTTTGCTTAAATCAATTAGTTGTATATCTATTTACAAAAAAATCGACTCCAAATTCAGCTACTTTTATATCTTCCTGAACACTACCACCACTAACACCAATTGCTCCGATCACTTCATTATTAAATTTTATTGGTATACCTCCACCAAAAATAACTATATTCTCACAACTTGTATCAAGACCATACAACATTTCCCCGGGTTCAGTTAAAGTTTTTAATTTTTCTGTAGTCATCCTTAAAGAATAAGCTGTATAAGCTTTAGCAGGTGCTAACTCTATACTAATTGGAAGTGCACCATCCATTCTTTTAAAGTGAACTAGTTGTCCATCATTACCAATAATAGCTATTGACATTGGAATATTAATTTTTTTTGCTTTTTCAAAACATTTATTAGCTATATTTTCTGCTATTGTTAAATTAATTTTCATTTTTATCACCTTTTGGGGCTAAAACTTTCAAAACTCTCTCAGTAATTTGTTCAATCAAATTTCTATTATCAGAAACTCTTGCCATGATATACAATAAATCAGAAAGCCGATTTATATAACTTTTTAGAGTGTTTGAATATAATAAGTCTTTCCCTTCAGCTGCAACCATTCTTCGTTCAACTTTCCGACATATGGTTCTACTTATATCAAACAAACTTCCTATTTCACTTTCTCCAGGTACTGTAAATCCATTAAAGTCAAGTTTGGCTTGATATAAATCTAACTTTTCTTCGATATAATTTAATTTAGACTCTCTAATTTGTTCTTTCGGCTTTTTAGAAAGAGAAGCCAATTCTGCTGCGACTGTAAATAGATCTTTTTGAACTTGATAAATAATTTTTTTAAAATCGGAATATTTGATCTTAGAACGAATTAAACCGAGATATGAATTTAATTCATCGACAGCTCCATATGCTTCAACCTGTGGATCAGACTTTTTTATTCTTTCTCCACTTAAAAGGCTGGTATTACCCTTGTCTCCCCGTTTAGTTGCTATCGACATTTTTACACCTCCCTAAAACTCACTTTCGTCCAACTCTATATCATCAATAATACCAACTATAGCCATATCAATTGGGCTATCAGAAAACTGATCAACTTTACGTGCAGCACTTCCCTTCGCAACTAAAACTCTTTCCCCAACTCCTGCACCAACAATATCAATTGCAACTAAGCAATCTTCTTTTTTGGGTTTTCCAAAAAGCGGTTTTATAACAAGTAATTTAGAACCCCTTAAAGACTCATCCTTCTGGGTTGCAACAACATTTCCAACTACTTTTGCTGTAAACATATTATCATTCCTTTTCTTTCTGCTACCTCTCTTGCATATGGTGTTATTATTGCATTATTTTTTAAATATATTTTGTCTATGTTATCACTTAGTGGATTAATATCTTTATAAGTTATTACTTTCGAGTCAAGATGAATACTTTTAGTATTTGATTTATCTAAACTTGAAATAATATTTTGCGAATTAGACTCATTAACAATTTTTTTGTTATCACCATTTAAGATTGAAAAAGATTTTTCAGCAAGATTATCTGCAGCAGTCAATTGGATACCATAAGATTTAATTTTTTTTAAATGACGCTGGTTCTCTATCTTAATTGCATCAGAATAATTATTAAAACCAAGTTTTTGCCAACTTTTTCCAGTTAAATCAGCTGCATCATATGCTGCAACAACAGGAACAGAAGCCATTAATGATCTAAAAATATAATCTAAAAGACATGTGTCTAGAAATTGTGCTGATAGCTTTGCAGCAGTATTACGGGTTAAAACTGGAATCAATAATAAATCATTCTCATTAACTGTATTAAACTGAATTGGTTTTTGACTAATTTGCTGTTCAAATTCACATCTTATTTTATTATGATTATGAATTTCTTTAGCTGATTCTGAAAAAATAAAATTCCAAATTATATTATAGTTATTATCTATTTTTTTCAATTGAGATAAAGCTTCTTCAAATTTTATCTTACCTCCTGTGAAAACAGCAGTAATTTTCATTTTTTTATCTGCTTCTAGAGCAGTTATTACTTTCTCAATTATTTTTCTAATAAGTTCTTCACTAATTTGATTCACAATTATCCCTCCTTCCAGCTACTTGCAATTCATAGCAATACCAAGAGGAGTCACTAATAATGTATGGGATGGTTTTACTACTTTAAGGCCAGTTTTTTTAGCTAAGACATTTTCTATTCCTTCAATACTGCTGGTACCACCAACTAAATAAATTGTTTCAGCTTTATAATTTTTTATATGCTTGTTAATAATGGAAGCAATTTTTTCAATGACTGGAATTGTCATTGGAAATATATCATTTGCATGTTTAGGATTTTCTTTCATTTTTTCTGCTTCTTCAACACTAATCCCAAGTCCACCTGCTATTACAAGGTTTAAATGAGTACCTCCAGTTGCTTCATCAGCTGTATAAACTACTTCACCATCTTCAAGAATCGAAATTCCAGTTGTTCCTCCACCAATATCAACTACAATACCTCTTTCAATCTCTAAGACAGTTGCCGCTGCTGATGGTTCATCAATAACATTGCTGACTTGGAACCCAGCTCCTTCAACAACATTTTTGAAGGTGTCAACATCCCCTTCACCAGTTCCAGGTGGTACAGCAGTTGCTGCATATAAGACTTCTCTCCCCAAAATATTTTCCATCTTGTTTTTCATTTCTCTTACTATTTTCAAAGCACCAATATAATCTACTACCAAACCATCTCTAACAACCTTACCTGATTTTTTTAAGGCAGCTAAAGGGTTATTATCCTGATCAACAAGTGTCAAGACTAAATTTGCTGTTCCAAGGTCAACACCTGCTTTGATCTTTCCATCATAATCAACAATATTGTTTTTTTCTTCTATTAGACTATTTAGTTTTTCAAGTGTTTTATTAGCTTTTTTTATGTAACAATCCATTAATTACCCTCCAGACAATTAAGGCATACTATTATCCCCCTCCTTTTAATAACCTAGGAAGGGGATATTTTTATTTATTTCATTTCAGGCATATCTAATTCTTCTCTTGCAATTTTTGGTAAAAGACCATCAACATCTGTATGAGGTCTTGGGATTACATGAACAGAAACTAATTCTCCTACTCTACCAGCTGCTGCTGCTCCTGCATCAGTAGCTGCCTTGGTTGCTCCAACATCACCTCTAACTAAAACGGTAATTAAACCGCCACCAATTTTTTCATAACCCACCAAAGTAACATTTGCAGCTTTCACCATTGCATCTGCTGCCTCAATTGCACCTACAAATCCTTTAGTTTCAATTAAGCCTAAAGCTTCGCCACTCATTTAAATTCCTCCTTCTATTCTTTATCACCTTTTATTTCATCATAATGTATACAATCCGTGTGTAAATCTCCTTTATTTCGAGGACAGGCTGGATCTCCACAGAGATTACATATATCCTCTTCTTCTAATTCTTCTGTATCTTCTTTTTCCTCTTTTCCTTTTGATTCTGCTTCTTCATTTGATTCTTTTGATTCTGCTTCTAAATCATCTGATTTTACTAATGATTTATCATCTTCATCAATTTCAGCTTCAGATATATCCTCTGTTTCTTCTTTTTCTGCTTCACTATTTGATTTATTCTTATTATTTATTGTGTCTTCGCTATTTATCATTTTTTCTATTTGTTCAGCAGGTCTGGCTATTACATGAGAAGACCAAACCTTAGATAATTTTGAAGCAGCAGTTTTACCAGCATCAACAGCTGATCTTACTGCACTTACGTCACCAGTAAATTTAATAACGATTAAACCACCCCTACTAATTTCATAACCAACCATTTTAACATTGGCCGATTTCAAAGCTACATCTGCAGCTTCATATGCAGCAAGAATCCCTACTGTTTCTATCATTCCAAGAGCTTTTTGGGACATATTCCCTCCTTTCCTCAAAGTGCCTCTTAAATATTATTTGTTTTCTATATTTTTTAGTTTTTGATAAATATAATTTGTTAATTCTTTTATTCTGTTTTCATCTACATCTTTTTCAGAATTAGAGATTTTTTCATTCTTAGCATCTTTACTAATGCTTTTAAAGTTATCTAAATCAATTAAAATATCAGATACAGATTTATTTTTTTGATCTATTTCTAAGGGAATATCTTTAATTGGAATACCTTTAACCAATCTAGCTGCATTTGATGCAATCGCCTTTGCCTGAAATTCTTTGCTTATTTCTTTTTCAAAAAAAGGCTCATTAGGATCTAATTTTTTATGATGAATCATTACTTTATTATTTTCTCCAAGCGCTAAAGAAACATCTAAACGTGAAGCTTGAGCTGCTTGGTGTGCTAATGAATATAGATTTTTAGCACTATCATTAATCATTTTAAAAGGTATACCCTCTTCTTCCAAACCATAGCATAAATAGTCTAATAAAGAACTGTTTTTATAACTATCTTCAACTGCTATATATACAGATGGTTTTTCCCTCTGATCACCCATTTTCAACACTTCCCTCTGTATCTAGATAAGAAAGGACAAGCCCAGTAGCCACAGCATTGCGTGGTCCCATAATTGCTCTAATATTACCTCGACCAGCTACAACTCCATATTCAGATAAACGATTAGATATTAGTGTTGGGATTTCAAAATCAATAGCAGATCCCCCAACCATTACTACAAAATCAATATCTCTAATATTACCTGTAGGAATAATTCTTTTTAAGGCTCTTTCAGAATTACGCACAAAAACATCATTTTTGGCTTCTCTTCTAACCTGACTAATTTTATCTAAAGAGTGTTTAGTGGGAATCGGAATCATATCAGTTTCTGTTAAGATAACAACTCTCCCAAACAATTTAGATGCTAAAGGTTCATCAAAAAATTTAACACTTCCATCTTCATGTCTAATATGAAAAATACTTTCTACTTTAGCCAGTGGATATTTTTTAATCAATTCAGCAAGCTTTAAATCATCAATCCCTAATTCTATATTAATTAAAAGTGAAACCATATCACCGGCACCTGCTAAATGAGTTGAATATACTTTATCCTTAGTTGTAACCATAGCCGCATCAGTAGATCCTCCACCCATATCAAGAATGACAAAGGGTTTATCTGTACCAGGAGTGGTTAAAGCCCCACGAATTGCCATATTTGCTTCTACCCCAGCAATGACAACTTTTACGCCAGTTTTTTGTTGAAGTTTATCAGCAATTTTCTGCATAGGTAATTGAGAAGTTTTAACCATTGCAGCAAGACCAACAGCATTTTCCATTGCATGTTCTTCTGCAAGCCCTCCTTTTACTTTTTGAGGTACAAAAGTGTTAACTGCAAGTATATCTTTGATCATTATTTTAGATAAATTTTGATCAGTAACCTTACTCATTGTTTCTTTAACTCTATCCAACATTCCTCCAACATTAGTACCAGATTCTCCTTTTACATCTTTCACAGGTTGTATCTTTTCTACTGAATCCATTATTTCTTCTGCTCCAGAATCAACGCTAATTTCTGATTTACCTTTATCACCAAAAATCACTAGTTTTCCAGCCGGAATTTTTCGTTCTTCAACATCTCCTTCTGGAGTTCTGATTACAACAGCAGAACGATTACCAATTAATGACCGAGCCACTGGAAAAATGTGTTTAGTATCTTCAGAATTAAGCTCAAAAATTGTTGCAATACCATAAGGATCAGAAAGTTTATTAATAGTACCACCTGGTCTAGCAACTTCTACAGCTGCTTTTTTATTTATTGGTATCTTATTAATATACTTAACTTCATCAATAACAGGTATATTTTCATTAAGACGATTAACAATCAAAACCGCATCATCTTTTTGAGCAACCGCTCCATTAATTTTAATCCCAGATTCTACTGCTTTATTTATTAACACAGCAGCATCCGCAAAATCAACATCTCCTGGAATGATAATAATTAATTCATCACCAGGTTTACAGTCAGATAAGTCTTCTATCCTAGTAGTATAGCCAACTCCAAGCCCTATTCCTCCAGGAGTCCAGGGGTCATGCCCTATCATTGTTGATTCAGTAATAACTGTTTCTGTAATTGTTTCCATAGCTACATCGCCAATTACCGGTGTAGCTTCGTTAATTCTAATCAAATCTAAGTCTTCATATTTCAAATCTACTTTTTCAAGTGCAGAATCCAAAGAATTTATTATTCCTTCTATGTTATCTACTGTACCTTTGAAACCAGTAGTCTTATATATGCCATCAGTTATAAATTCTATGTTTTCCTCTTTTTTATCTACTTTTCCTACAGCAACCTCTGTAGTTGAGTTTCCTACATCTACTCCAACAATGTATTCCATAGTCGTCACCTACTTATTAACTTATCTATCCCCTTTGAGGCGCTCTCTTTTTTCATAAACATCTGCCGCCTCACGTATCAGGTTTGCATTAATTACAGCATCATAATCATTTTCAAGTTCCTCAGCAATTTCTATTAATTCCGCTTTAGTTGATCGGTAAGGTCTCATTGCATTATAAATTTCAAGAATTCTATCATCATCTACTTTTGTTAGTTCTGCAGCTCTTTCAAGATTTTTAGCAAATTGTTCTCGACCAACTGACCTTGCTATTTCTGCCTGATGATAAAGTGTTTCTGCAGTTATTCTCAACTCAGATCCATCCATTTCTCCAGAAATAAATTTTTGTAGTTTTAATTCATCTAATTTTTTTCCTGAAGGAGTCTTTACTAAATCTGATTGCTTTTTTGCTAATGGATAATCTTTATCTGTAAGGCCTTCACTTTTATTTGTTGATTGTTTGGTAATATTGTCATCACTTTCTAAGTTACCTAATACATCACGAACAATAGATTCAATCAATTCTTTTTCCATAAATTACACCTCCTGATATATAATTACTTACTAAAATCAACTGCTAATTCTACAACCTTTTTTGCCTTATCAAGACATTTAACTTCTTTATTATATAAAACAGCAGATATTGCTTGATATTTTGGCCGAGCCATCTGATCATTTTGAGTTGGAACTGGATCAGGATTTTCTCCTTTGGCATAACGAGCAGCATTTTTTCCAATTTGTCTATATGTTTTTAATGTTAAAAGTGGTGCTTGTGGAAATAACTCCAGGTTTGCAAGCGGATTCAAATCTTTTTGGTGTATCAAAATTGTACCTTTTGATTGTAATCCTACTCCTATACCTGAACCGCTTAATTGAGCTGCCTGATGTCCCATGAATCCAACATCAGCTGTAATATAGTTTTTTACTACTCTCGCCTTTAATCCTTCTTCTTCAATTCCAGCCATTATTTCTCTCAAAATATTAGCATGTTTTTCATCAATCATAGTTTTTGATAATTTATCTCCAAAAGCAGGTCCAACTGCAATTACAACTTCATCATTACTTTTACCTTCTTCAGCAAGCCCAATTTCCTGAATACTAAGATCACCAGACTTTACTGCAACTGAGTTACTCTGCTTTTTTGTATTAGAATTAACACTTCCTTCACTCATATCTTCTAATACACTAACAACTATCTGACGAATAGTATCTTCATTTAACTGCATTTTAACACCTCCAAAATTTTATTTTATTCACCTATTTCAGATGGATCCCTAGCAAGTCTGGTATTTTTTATTTTTTCCCAAAGTTCATCAGAAACTCTATAACCTGTACCAGGACCAGCATAATCATTCTTGTCGTTTACTGCACTAATGCAATTATAATCTTTATCAAATATTGCAGATGTATGTAAATAATCTCCTGCAATTCTTTGTTTTAACAGATTAAACACATTATCTGCTACATCATCAAAGCCATGTTTAGCAAGTGCTTTTACAATTTCAACACCTGTAGTATTTCTTTCGAGCATATCTTCAATACCTCTAAAGTCTTCTCTTACATCGCGATCAGGAACATCTTTACTACCATGAGCATAAGTCACTGCTTCTACTTCTTCATCAGTTATTTCTGGCATACCTACTTCTTTGAAAACTGCCTGAAGAGCTTTGGCTGCCTTATTTCTAACTTTAATTACATCTTCTTCTTCTACAGGAAGTAACCCACCATCTACTTTTAAATCACGTTGTAGAGTTAAATAGTCATCATAATCATCTACATCATGAGTTGATCCAGCAAACATATTATCATAGTTTGGCACACCACTATAACCAGAGAAGATAAAGTCTGTACCTGGTAAAAACTGCATTAACATTCTTGCAGTTCTTCTTGTACGGGAATGAGTAAATGTTTGATCATTTCCAGAAGCACACTCTAAATCAAGAAGCATTGCTATTAAATTTTCTGCCAGAATCGCTCTAACGCCTGAAGGAACAGCTCCAGGAACTCCTATACAGCTGATTGAACCATTTTGAATCCCCTGTACACCAGCACCTTTGGTCATATATAAACAGCGAGACTCTAGATAAAGCATTGATTTTCCATCTGCAAAACCCATTTCAGCTTCTGAACCAGTTCCAGATGTATACCTCATCTTTAACCCACGTGAAGCATACGCTGATGCTAGGAAACTCTTAGACCAAGGTGTGTCATCACCATCTACAAATACCTGTTCTGTACCATATACAGATACAGTTTCTGCATAAGCTGTAAATCCACGCATTCCCATTTCTAATTCCATTGCTTCTTCAACAGCACATTGGGTTAATACTCCCCTTCTTCCTACCTGACCACCAACTAATAATGCAATTGCATTAGAAGGAGCATATCTAACTATACCTACTGTAGTCTCCATTTCATCAAAGCCTCGTAGAGCTGCCTCAGCAGCATCTGCTGCAATTAATGCAGGATGATCTTTTACATTGGTGATATGACATTGATTTGAGGGAGTTTTTCTAGCCCTCATTTTTTGTACTGCCATCATCATTTCTACCACATTCATTGTTCCTACCACTTCTACTATTTTGGCAGGAGTCATACCTAATGTGATATTTTTAATTTCATCTCTAGACACATCTACACTTACAATTTTTTTAGCCAATTCTGTTGAATCTTGTGCCATTACTTCTTCAATTATGTCTAAGTCTAAAGTATGATCTGCTATAAATGAATCTAACATATCAAAATCAGCTCGTTTTTTTCCATCTAATTCAACAATTTTATTATTTTCAATTTTTATACTTGGCCTTGGATCATCCGGTCCTTCCATTGCAACTAGACCAGCTTCAGGCCATTCTTTAATAAAACCATCTTTACTGATTGGTCTTTTTTCTAATTCTAAAAATCGCTTGGATCTTTTCACATTTTTCCCTCCTTAAACATTATTTATACTTTATTTTCAAGGTTTTAATTTAATTTTAAATGTATGGTTTAGTTGTAGATTCTGGTTTGTCTCCTAAGCTTCCTAGAAGTTTAATACCAACTTCACGTGCAGCTATTATTGCCTGTCTAACAGCACCGGAATCTCCACTAAATTGTAAAATAACCTCATTAGTAAAGCTTGTGCCATCACTTGGGCTAGCATAACCAACTACATCAACAGTAGCAGCTTTTACAGCAACATCGGCCATGATAACTCCGATTCCTGCAGGAGCTCCAACTGTAATTCCAAAAGCTTTACCTTCTGGAGCACCAAACGCTTTATTTAATGCTTTACTTGCCCGAGCTGTGTATTGGAATTCTAAATGACCAGCTTGATTAGCATAAACATCTCCAAAAGTTCTATTCAAATCATCTAAAGCTACTTGAACAGCTCGACGTGCATCTGAAACTTCTTTTGCACCAAAGATAATTAAAGAACCATGACCAGCTCCTCCCTCAGTATCACGTGGGAGTTCAATTTTAACAATTTCAGTATTTGAAGCTTTTACTGCTTCATCAGCTGCATATATTTGGGGGCCTGCACCTGTACGACCACCAAAAATACCTATAGAGCGTAAATCTTCATCGAGTCCCATAAGTTTTCTTAATTCTGGGTCAACATTTGCTATAACAAGACCGATTGTATTTCCAATTGCAGTACCAACAAATTCAGTTACTTCACTAGCTAAATTCATCTTGCTTTCACCGCCTTCAGTTTTACTATTATTTTCTATTTTTTCGTTTTCTGTACTCTTAGCTTCTGCTTCACTTTCTTTAATTCTATCTAAAACATCATTTACAAGTTGATCAATCTTTTTATCTTCCATTTATTAAGCCTCCTCTTCAATTTATTCTGGAAGAAGTTTTGAAACATCTTCATGTGGACGTGGGATCACATGAACAGATACAACTTCTCCAACTTTCTTTGCAGCAGCACATCCTGCATCAGTAGCTGCTTTTGTCGCTCCAACATCGCCTCTTACCATAACTGTAATATAACCTGAACCAATTTTCTCATAACCAACTAATTTCACATTAGCTGCTTTAACCATTGCATCAGATGCTTCTATGGCACCAACAAACCCAATAGTTTCAACAAGTCCTAAAGCTTCTCTTCCCATTATCTCTCCTCCTTTCATTTTGAAATGTAATAAATATTTATTTTTTTTGCTCCTAATACTTATAATTAACAATAACTTTGTGATTACCTTTACAAAAAATTGTGCTCTTATCATAACTTTTTGTTATATTTTTTATATTATTTTTTTTCTGAAAAATACAATAAATGATTTTGAGTTATAAATAACAAATTATTACAGTAATATGACAAAAAAATATAACTAACAAAAAAGATGGTATTAATTTTAAAATTAATACCATCTTTAACTAATCTATTTTATTTTTATGATTCTCTATATGTTGAAGGGGATACACCTTCATATTCTTTAAAAACACGACTGAAGTATCCAGGATTATTATATCCAATCTCTTTTGCTATACTTGAAATATTTTCGTTTTCTTTATTTAACTTCCTTTTTGCTGCTTCCATTCTCAACTCTGTAATATATTCTTTAAATGTACAACCCATTTCTTTTTTGAAAATTCTACTAAAATAATGAGAACTTAGATTTGAGGCAGCGGCAGCTTCATTTAAAGAAATATCATTTGTAAAATTTGAATTAATATACTTTACACCATCATAAATTATTTTTTCCTTGAACTCTTCATCTACTTCATCAATTTTTTGAGAAAGTTTAATACATAATGAATATAACCATTCTTTTAAATCAATTACAGTATTTATATCAAAAAGTTCCTTAATATATTTATAATTTAAAGGTGAAACATTTTTATATTTGGCTCCAGCCTCTACTGCAGCCCTTGATAAAACCCCCATTAATTCTAACAATCTAGACTTTACCATCATCGAATTAAAATTATCATCGATCTTCCAATTTCCAAAAAGCGTATCTATTAAATTTGATAATTGGCTTAGCTTATTGGATTTTAATTTTTCTAATAACTTTAGCTCAATCTCATAAGGATAGGCAAGTTCTTCATAATCATTATTTTTTACATCTTCCCAATGAATTACAGCTCTTTCTTTTAAACCTGAATCCGTATGAACCAGAGTATAGGCACTTAAAATTGTAAAAAACTAAAATTTGAGCAATAGATAATTCAATTTAATAGGCTAAACTGTATTTTAATGGCTATTCATAGAAAAACTCCTTTTTTTCTTTAGTTGGAACTGTATTTAAGACATAGATCCCCCTGGGTAGTGATATTTAACTTTTTGTGATTTATTTT
>Ga0182240_100096_pt1 | contig 41860 bp, 38 predicted proteins | sample hydfrates4_PW_90_FD_145594 | JGI IMG/M metagenome (GOLD analysis project Ga0182240, IMG submission 145594) | Subsurface microbial communities from deep shales in Texas, USA - hydraulic fracturing test 4_PW_90 | ecosystem: Environmental > Aquatic > Deep subsurface > Shale gas/oil reservoir >...
ATACTGTGCTAAGTTGCGAGGTTTGCCACAGCGATTCGGAAGAAAAGCCTCTTAATGCTACTGTCCCAAAACATGAAAGTATTAAAGAATCCCATTTGGACTTCATCTCCTGTGAGGCCTGCCACATCCCCTTTAAAAATAGGGCAGCGGGTGGAGTGGTAGATGTTACGACAGGTAGCTTGGTTACACTCCCCAATGTACAGGGAACAAAAGGATTAAAGGCTGAAGCCAAGTGGCAGCCTGAACTGATCCGCAGGGAAGACGGAAAAATCTATCCAGTAAATACAATCCATGCTGTCTGGTGGGGGAATAAAAACAGTGATGACAAGATTGTGCCCCTATTCTTGAAGGAAATTAAGCCTGCTTTTGAGAAGGTCAAATCAAAGGTCAGTGATGACAATAAAGACGGAAAACCAGAGGTAAATACACAAGAAGAAATTACAGCCATGCTAGGCGCACTGCAGGATTCATTGCAGGGTAATAAGAGACTGGATAGAATTCATCCTGTATTTGTTAAAGGCGGTAAAGTCTATGAATTTGATTCCGCTGGTAGCCTTATAAGTGAAGAGCATCCTCTAGCTGAAGCTGAGGGCTTCTCCGTTTCCCACAACGTTGCTCCGGCTGAAGAGGCTTTGGGAGCAAATGGCTGTGGTGATTGTCATGATTCAGAATCCCGCTTTGTTATAGGAAAAATTACACAGGATCCATTTGGACCCGGCGGTAAACCTGTTTTCACCAGCCAGGGAGATGTTTTGGGAATAACCCCATCCGTAATGGGTCTTCACGGTACTTACCAGGGTAATTTTAACTGGTTATTGATATTTGCAGTTTTGGGTGTCTTTGTATTCTGCTTAGCCCATTACCTGATAATAGGACCCAATGAAAAACACTTGGGCAAATTACCCAGGGATACCGTCAGATACACCGGACTGGAACGCTGGACACATAATATCCGCATGATAAGCTGTATCTTACTGATGGTTACTGGAAGCGGTTTCGCATTGTATTCCATGGGGGTACTCAAGATATTTGGCGGTTATTCATCTGCAAGAACAATCCACATTATACTGGGAGCGTTATTTATTATCACCTCCATAGTGGCCACAGTGATCTGGATGAAAAAATGTGTCTTTAAAGCCTATGATATTGAATGGTTGAAAGTAATGGGAGGTTATTTAACCAAGAAGGAATGCCACCCGGCTGCCGGCTGCTTTAATGCTGGACAGAAGCTGTTCTACTGGATATCAACATTCTTAAGTTTAATTATCATTGTTACCGGTATAATGCTTATCAACAGGGATTCCATTAGTGGAAATGTGTTACTGGCTACAGTATTTATTCATGGCGCAAGTGCTTTAACGCTCATTGCAGCTGTGGTAGGACATGCATACTTAGGATCTTTTGCCAACCCGGGAACATGGAAGGTACTTCTAGACGGCAAGGTGGCAGGAGAATGGTGTAAAGTGCACCATCCGTACTGGAAACCGGAAGAAAAAGAAGAAGCAAAGTAGACACAGAAAAGTATTACTCATTTTGTATAATCTCAAGTATTTTGAAGTTTAAAGAGGGCCTAATAATTTTTTAGTGGGCTCTCTTTTTATTTTTTATTCTTATAAGACAGAAAGTGCATTTGTCCATAGAATGGTAAGTTTGTAATATGTTTTTATAGTAAGAAATGAAGGAAAAAAACTTTAAATGTGGAAACAAATTAAATAACCTCATAATAGTTATTAAGTTTAGAAATTGAATTATTCTTTGTTGGAGTCTTCAAAACCGGTGTCTTGAGGTGAATGAATTGATAGGTAAGAGCTTAACCTCTCGTTTTATGATAGGTACCACCGTGGCAATTATTTTGATTATGACTGTCAACTTCATCTGGGATTATCGTGAACAAAAGCGCCAGGCGCTTATTGAACTAAGGGAGAAAGCTCAAGTAATAACCAAACAGCTCCAGGCCACCAGGGAGTTTATTGCCAGAAACCAGGATCGTATCAACTACGATTCTAAAGGAAATTTTGAATTTAAATACCTCAACCCGGCTGCTGTAGGCAGGGGTGTAGGGGATATTTTCGGTATGTGGACCGATTACAGCATTAAACAAACAAGGATCAATTATAGAAACCCGCACAATGCCCCGGATCAGTTTGAAATAAAGGCTTTGCAAAAGTTTGCTGCCGAACCAGATTTACAAGAGATTTGGGCTGAAGATAATATTGACGGCAAGAAAGTCTTTCGCTATATTATTCCCTTAAAAGTAAAAGAGTCTTGCCTCCCCTGTCATGGCCAACCTAAAGGTGAAATAGATGTTGCGGGTTATCATAAGGAAGGATATAAGGTTGGAGATCTGGCAGGAGTCGTTAGCCTTATAATGCCCATGGATATTTTTATAGCCAACCTGAAATCGAATTTTCTACGCCACATGGGATTTATACTTTTATTAGTGGCAGCCAGTATCAGTTCCATATATTTTCTTGTAACCAAACTGGTAATAAGGCCCTTGGGGGACCTGCAGTATGCGGTAGCACAGGTAGGTTCAGGTAAGCTTGATATTAATCTGGAGCATATTAAAGCGGAAGGAGAAATCAAACAGCTTGCTAACCATTTTCAGGAGATGGCTAACCAGTTAAGGGATCTCTATAACAATTTGGAGCAAAAAGTGGATGAAAGAACTGCAGAGCTAACCAGAGCCAATCAAATTCTTAAAGAAAAACAAGAGGAACTGGAAAGGACAAATCTCCAATTAAAAGAGGCCAATCGCTATAAATCTGAATTTCTGGCAGCAATGAGCCATGAACTGAGAACACCTCTTACTTCAATTATTGCATTTACGGAACTTCTACTCATTGATTTACCTGAAGAAAGGGAAGTAGAAAGGCAGAATTTAGAGGAAATTTGTAAAAACGGCCAAAATTTATTAACACTAATTAATAACCTCCTGGACCTGGCAAAAATTGAGGCCGGGCGTCATGACTTAAAGTTAGAGACTGTAGATATGGCGGATGTCCTTGGCTCAGTAGAAGGGGTTATTACTCCCCTGGCTATTCAAAAGGGATTAGATTTTGAAGTTAACTGTTGTCCTCGAGTACCACTTATTAAAGTGGACCCGGAAAAAATAAGAAGGGCAATAGAAAATTTAGCGGGTAATGCCGTCAAATTTACGGAACCGGGCGGAAAGGTTAGGATTTCTGTGGATTTTGATTCGGAAAAAGGTGAAATCCTGATCTCGGTAAGCGATACAGGTATCGGAATAAAGAAAGAAGAACAGCAGATAATATTTGAAAAATTTACCCAGCTGGATGGTTCTAACTCAAGAAAGTACCGGGGTACGGGACTGGGACTGGCCCTTACAAAGGAGCTTGTCGAGCTGCACGGAGGGTGGATAAAGGTAGATAGCGAAGTAGGAAAAGGAAGTATCTTTACCATAGGTTTACCTGTAAGCCGAGATTTTTTAGATGGAGGTGAGATTGTTGGCTGAGCCCCTGAAGATTTTACTGGTTGATGATGAAGAAAGTATTAGGAAAGTTGTAGAACAAACTTTGAAAAAGGAAAATTATCAAGTTTTATACGCCCCTGATGGAGAAAAGGCGCTGGAGATCTTTAAAAATGAAAATCTCGATTTAATCATTTTAGATGTTATGATTCCTGAAAGGGATGGATTTGAGGTTTGCCAGCTTATCCGACAGGAGAGTTCTGTTCCCATAATAATACTTTCTGCAAAAAGCGATATTGTAGATAAAAGTGTAGGCTTTAATTTAGGGGCTGATGACTATCTTACCAAGCCCTTTAGTCCGGTGGAACTCTCCTTGCGGGTAAAGGCTTTAATTAGACGTACACTTAATGATGAAAATAAAAAGGGTCGCAACTTGCAATGTACCCGTAAGGGCGATTTAGAAATCGATTGTAAGAGCCATGAAATAAGGGTAAGGGGAAAGAAAGTGGAATTAACACCTAAAGAATTTGAGTTATTATGCTTTTTGGCAGATCATCCCGGGCAGGTTTTTACCAGGGAACAGATCTTTAAACACCTCTGGGGAGAAGAATATATTGGGGATACGGGTACCATTACCGTTTTAGTTCGAAGAATTCGGGAAAAGATTGAAAAAAATCCTGCTAAACCGGAGTTTTTGAAAACTGTCTGGGGTGTGGGATATAAATTTAGCAATTAATAATTATTGATTATAGCTATTAAATCTGTTAATAATTTATTAAGAATTATTAAGTAAATATTAAGGACTTGTCAATTCGGTGTTAAGATATGCCTGTTACTATTAAAGTAGCGGCATATTTTTTTTGTTCATGCCTGGATTTGGTTATTTGGGAGGTGAAGTCTATTGAAACTTAACCACTTTAAAAAAATATGAGGGAGGGTAGCCATGAACACCGAGACTGTACGAAAGGTGCCCGAAAGAAAACAGCATCATTTATACTGGATCCTACCGATTTGCTTAATTTTTGCAGGGCTATTTTTCACTATGGGGGCCAGCGCTTACACTTCACGAACCGAATTTTGTATGACGTGTCATGAAATGGAAAGTGCTGTAAGTAGCTGGCAGATGTCTGTCCATGCCCAAAATGATTTGGGCATTACGGCAGAGTGCAAAGACTGTCACATCCCCAGAGGGATGGTCAACATGATGTTCGCTAAAGCAGATAAATTATCCGAATTGTATGTACATGTAGTTGAGTCCCCTACGAAATTTCAATATAACAGAATGCGGCCTGAACTGACCCATAGAGCAAGAAAAAAAATACCTGATGAAAACTGTCTCGCGTGCCACGACCTAACACGGCAGGAACCGCAGAGCCAGACTCAACAAATAGCCCACTCTACTGCAGTGGGAACTGCAAAATGTGTTTCATGCCACCAGGTAGGACATAGCCCTCAAAAATCAGAAGGGGAGGGAGATATGAGATGAAGTTTAAGGTGAATTATATCCTCTGGTTTGTTGTAGCAGTTCTTGTGATAGGAGGAATTGCACTTGTAAGCTTATCGCGGCAAAACATGGTAATACCAACAGGTGCTACAAAGGCACAGGCCAAGGAATTTGAAGAAAAATATAAGGAATTGACACCTCTCAAATATGAATTATGGAAAGAAAGCGCCCATGGGCAGAATGGAGTTACCTGTATCAACTGCCATGGAACTGAAGGATTTAAAGAAGGAGATCTGGCGTATGCTAATTTCAGTAAAGTAGACCCGGAAACTTGCGGTAGCTGCCATGAAAAAGAATACGAAGGATGGAAAGAAACAAGACACGTTAAAGCTGTAGACTTTTCCCAGAAGAATGTAAGGTTTAAGCTGCTTGATGCTTATCCTGCAATGCAAAATCAGGGTTGCGATGCCTGTCATACCAAGGTGGCAGAGACATGTACCAGCTGTCACCAGGGACATACTACTGCTTTACCTAAGCCTGAAGAGGCAGCACATGAAGGTGAAGTAGTAACAGATAATATTACCAACGGCTGTGAAAACTGTCACATGGGCCCTGATCACCCGCAGAGGGAAGCATATGAATCAAGTGTTCACCATCAGGTTGCCCAGGCGACAGGAGAGCCAACTTGCGTCACCTGCCATACTGATCCTGAAAACAACCACTATATAATCCAGCTTAAGGGCGAACATGAAGAAGAAGGCAGGGAAAAACTCTGGAATAACTGTCTCCAGTGTCATACTGAAGAATATGTTGAAGACGCCAGACGAAATGTCAACGCAATCAAGAAGGAATCCAACAGAATTGTAGCGGAAGCTAAAAAGATTATTGTAGGCCTCTATGAAGACGGAATTCTGGAGCCAAGTCCGGGCTCGCTCCTTGATGAAAATGGCGTGCCGATGCTAAATGCCAAAGGAACGAGTTACAGTCACGTAAGTCATATTGAAAACCTGATGTTTGAATTATTCAAGTACGCTCAGGCAACTACCATTAAGGGTGCACAGCACTTTGCGCCTGACTATGCTCACTGGCATGGACTGGCAGATTTATGGAACAAGTATCTGGCAATTAAGAGAGAAGCAGAACGCCTGCGTATGGAAGCCGGACTTGAGGCTGAAACAGGAGTGGCAATAGAAGAATACCCAATGCATAAATACGAAAAGGAAACAGGTAATGAATTGCAAACTCTGTCCAACAAGTAAGGAGGGGGTTCTCCTACCTCCCCCCTCCCTAATCTTTTTTTATCTTTTTTTAATGAGGTGTTTCAGATGACAATTTCAAGCCTGATTGTCAAATGCAAGTTAGGTAATGAAGAGAATATTGCCTCACGATTACGCAAGTTTTGCGGTATTACAGTTGAGGAAGTATTACAGGGACAGCTGATTTTAGTAATGGAAAATGAATCCTTGAATGAAGCACATGAAATGATGGATAAAGAAATAAACAATATACCGGGAGTGCTGGGTATTTACCCTGCCTATATTTATTTTGAAGATGAGTTCAGCGCTTAAAGGGCGGGAGGAGTTTTGTTATGGGAGAAGCAATTGCCCGCAGAAAACTTTTAACTATGTTTTGGAATGATATTAAGTACACTGCATCGCTCGTCTTACCTGATATGGAGAGAAACTTGATTAGACCGCCGGGCGCAGTAGCTGAAAGGACTCTCTTAAGTCGGTGCAAACATTGCGGTAGATGTGCCGAGGTTTGTCCTGCAGGCGCCATTCAAATTGCGGGTCCTGAAAAGGGCATCCACTACGGCACACCCTACTTACAGCCAGGTGAAAAACCGTGCGCAATGTGTCTGAAATGTATAGATGTCTGCTCTAGCGGAGCTTTACAAGCTAAAAAAGACGGTGAAAAGTATATCATAGGTGAAGGGAAAATTAATCGTTCTATATGTCTGGCTTGGAATGGTCAGTTTTGTACCGCCTGTAAAAATGCCTGTGTACTAGAAGAAAGCGCCATTGAATTTAAAAAAAAGAGATATCCCATCATCATTAGGGAGGATAAGTGCATTGGATGCGGTCAGTGTGTAAAAGCCTGTCTAGCTCCAGTTCCTGCCATTGAAATTTATCCTCGTTAAAATAAATGCAAATAGTTGTTAAAGGGAGGTCAACCTGATGCAAAGGGAAAGAAAACTCCTGATAAAGTTAGTTGCTGTCCTTCTACTAGTTGGAGCAGCCTTTATTTTATTGGCTGGATGCAGTTCCAATACAGCTGTAAAAAAAAATAATACTGAGACGGTAGCGGGAGAAACACTAATAGAAGGCTTTCCTCCACCAATTCCTCACGACCTAAAGGATAAAGATGAATGTCTAGTGTGTCATCGTGAAGGGGAAGTAGGAAAGGCGACAAAGGTAACCCATCCCGAACTAACCAATTGTCGTCAGTGTCACGTACTGGAGCAAAATTAATTTCAATTTTGGGGAGGATAGTAGAAAATGAAATTATCGAGAAGAAACTTCATCAAGGCCAGTGCGGTGGCAGCAGCTATGGCTTCTGCTGGTTGTTCTGTTTCAAAACCGGCATCCCAAACAGGCGCCAAGGCAAAAACTGAAGATGTAGAAAAATGGGTAAAAGCTGTCTGTCGCTATTGTGGTACCGGCTGTGGCGTATTGGTCGGTGTGAGTGGTGGTAAAGTAGTTTCGGTAAAAGGCGATCCGGACAATGAAGTCAACAAAGGATTGTTGTGTGCTAAAGGATATTACCTGCCACAAATACTTTATGCCAAGGATCGTTTGACTAAACCTTTAGTTCGTAAAAATGGCAAATTAGTGGAAGCAAGTTGGGATGAAGCCTTAGATCTTATTGCATCTAAGTTTAAAGAAGCAATAGAAAAGTATGGACCCGATTCTGTAGGATTTTATGGTTCCGGACAAGCGTATGCTGATGAAGAATATGTTGCTAATAAGTTATTTAAAGGAGCAATCGGTACTAACAATGTAGAAGGTAACCCCAGGCTCTGTATGGCGAGCGCTGTGGGAGGATACGTTTCCACCTTTGGTGCAGATGAGCCCATGGGGGCCTATGAAGACTTTGAACATGCTGATGTATTTTTTATGATAGGTACCAATACGGCGGAATGCCATCCTGTACTGTTTGCCAGAATAACTGACAGAAAGCTGAAAAATCCTGATGTAACTGTAATTTATGTAGATCCTAGAGAACACAGGTCACATGAGATAGCAGATATTTCACTACAGATTAAGCCGGGTACTGACCTGGCGTTGTTAAACGCTATGGCTAACGTAATAATTGAAGAAGGATTAACTGATGAAGAATTTATTAAAAAACATACCAGTTTTTCCAATGGCAAAGAAAAAATAACATATGAAGATTTTAAGAAACATATTAAACAATTTACCCCTGAATTTGCTGAAAAGAAAACAGGAATTCCAGCGGAGAAAATAAGGGAAGTAGCCCGAATTTTTGCTGCCCCCGGCAAAAATACAATGTCCATGTGGACAATGGGTATCAATCAGCGTATTGCCGGTGTATGGGCTAATAATCTCATTCACAACCTTCATTTATTAACCGGAAAGATATGTAAGCCCGGTTCTACTACATTTTCTTTAACTGGCCAACCGAGTGCTTGCGGAAGTGTTCGAGAGGTAGGTGCACTGGCACACCTGTTACCCGGTCATCGAGTTGTGAAAAATCCCAAGCACAGGGAAGAAATAGCCAAGATTTGGGGTATAGATCCATCACGCATTAGCCCGAAACCAGGTTACCACACAATAGAAATGTTTCAAGCGGCTGTAGATGGCAGATTAAAGGCATTATGGGTTATGTGTACTAATCCTGCCCATTCCTTACCAAATGCTACCTACTATCATCAAGGGCTGGAGAAAATATTCCTTGTGGTCGCTGAAACTTATCATCCCACATTGACGACAAGGTTTGCCGATGTAGTTTTACCTGCTGCACTATGGGTGGAAAAAGAGGGTATCTATGGTAACACTGAACGTAGGACACAGCACCTTGCCAAGGCTTGTGAGCCACCGGGAGATGCGAAACCAGACCTCTGGATGCTCTTAGAATTTGCCCGTCGCTTAGGGTACGGAGACTTATTCCCATATAAGTGTACTGAAGATGTGTGGAATGAATACATCAAGTGTACCACTGGAACTGACGTGGAGTTGGCAAGTTTTCAAGCATTAAAAGAAGCTCATGGAATTCAGTGGCCTGTTAAGGATCATAAGGGTACTAAAGGAACTGTACGACGTTTTGTAGCCCCCTATGATCCATATGTTAAAGAAGGTATAGATTTTTATGCTAAACCTGACCACAGGGCAGTTATTTTTGCAAGGCCATATAAAGAAGGAGCGGAAATGCCGGATTCAGAGTATCCATTCTGCCTTTCAACCGGTCGGGTTCTAGAGCACTGGCATACTGGCACCATGACCGGCAAATGCCCTGCACTTATGCGTGCAGTACCCACTTCTTATGTAGAATTGAACTCCAAGGATGCTACTCAGCTGGGCATCAAGGATGGGGATATGGTTCGGCTTATTTCCCGCAGGGGTTCTGTAGAACTGCCTGCTAAAGTTGGGCGCCCGGGCAAGCCGCAGCCTGGAATGCTCTTTGCAACTTGGTTTGAAGCCAAACGACTTGTAAATGCAGTTACCATCGATGCCTTTGATCCCGGTTCCAAGGAACCCGAATTTAAAATTTGTGCCGTTAAGATAGAAAAGCTCTAAACTGTATTTTACTAGAGGACGGGGGAATATAGTATGTTCACATGGAAAAAGATCCGGAGATTCGTACAAATCGGAATTCTGCTGCTGTTTTTAACTCCCCTGGTAGGTAATAACATGGTGCTGGGTAGCCTCAATTCCAGCACCATTTTTGAAATTACATTAACAGACCCTTTAGCATTTTTAGAGGTTTTGTTAGCATCGAAGACATTAATTTTATCAATTTTACCCGGGGCTATACTGGTTTTGGGCATATACCTTTTACTTGGAAAAGCATATTGCAGCTGGGTGTGTCCGATAGGTTTGCTGATTGAATTAATAGATGGGATCAAAGAAAAATTGCAGGGTAAAAAGTCTATTTCTGCCGGGCGTCAGTACTACTGGTCCCTGCCTGTAATTCTGTTTCTGGCAGCAATTACAGGTTTACCGCTTTTCCAGACAGTATCTCCCATAGCAATTATCTTACGAGGGCTGTTATTTGGAATTGGGATTGAGTTTATAATCCTAATATTTATTATCCTCTTAGAATTAATGGGAATTAAACGCGGTTGGTGCAGGATATTTTGCCCCCTGGGAGCTTTTTATGCACTGGCAGGAAGGTTCAGCCCTCTGAAGATAAAAGTAGAGCGCGACAGTTGTATCTCCTGTAAAAAATGCGTTAAAAGCTGCAATTACTGTTCGAAAGAGCTGGAAGATTTATTATCAGATTCAATGGAAAAATTAAGATCTTCATTATGTACAAAATGTGGAGAATGCATTAATTCCTGCCCCAATAACTCTCTTAGATTTTCCTTTAACAATAAGAGGGTAAACAACAGGGTAGCTCAAAAAGAAACGGCAGTTTCAGGTAAGACCGGCTTATCCCGCAGGCGCCTTTTGGAGGCTGGCGGAGCAGCTCTTGCCAGCGCTGCTTTATTTCCTGCAGTCAACGCAGCTAAAAACTCTAGCCCTCCTTTACTTCGTCCCCCCGGAGCGGTACCGGAACCCGAGTTTTTAGCAAGGTGTATACGGTGCGGGAAATGTATTGAAGTTTGTTCTTACAAGACTTTAAAATGTGGTGACGCTATGATGGGTGCTTCTCTTGGCACACCCTACTTTGCTGCCAGAGAAATGCCGTGCTATCTCTGTATGGAATGTCCCGACGTTTGCCCGTCCGGGGCGTTACAGCCTTTAAAAATGGAAGAGGTTAAAATAGGAATAGCTCAAGTAGATAAAGAGAGGTGCTACGCTTACCGGGGTGATATTTGCAGGTCTTGCTGGCTTAATTGTCCCCTTATTGACGAGGCTTTATATATGGAGCAATTTCGCTATCCTGTGGTAGATAAAGATAAATGTACAGGCTGTGGTATTTGCGAGTATGTTTGCGTCATGGATGAGCCTGCCATTAAGATAATAAAAAGCTAGCAACATGCGCTATTGCAAAGGCTAATGCAAATGTGATATAATTTCTTGGAATCCCCTGCTCCATATGCAATGTATGGGGCCGTTTAGTCCACAGGAGGAGGTGAAATAAATATGCGCAAGTATGAAACTCTTTTTATCATCAGACCGGATCTGGAAGAGGAGCAGACAAATGGTGTAATTGACAAATTTAAAGAACTGCTTGAGAAAAATGGTGCAGAGGATATAAAAGTAGATCCGTGGGGTAAGCGTAAGCTTGCTTATGAAGTTAAGAAGTTTAAAGAAGGTTTCTATGTACTGTTCCAGTTTAATAGCACTCCCGAAGCTGCTTCGGAGCTAGAAAGGAACTTTAAAATATCTGATGAAATCATCAGGTATCTCATAGTACGACTTGAAGAGGAAGAGAAGTAATTCTTAAATCTTAAGGGGTCTATAGGTGGTGTGTTATTTTGCTAAATAGAGTAATTTTGATTGGTAGGTTGACCAGGGACCCTGAACTTCGCTATACAGGAAGCGGAATTCCGGTGGCTACTTTTTCCTTGGCAGTAGATCGCCCCTTTACAAATCAGCAGGGGGAACGTGATACGGATTTTATCAGGATTGTAACCTGGCGAAAGCTTGCTGAAACCTGTGCCAATAATCTCGGAAAGGGGCGTCTGGTTGCTGTTGAGGGACGTCTCCAGATCAGAAACTATGAGGACAGGGAAGGGATTACAAGGCAGGCGGCAGAAGTAATTGCCGGTACTGTAAGGTTTTTGGACTGGCCTAAGGATAAAAGCGGTGGCCAAGCCGGATTTGACTCAAATGATGATCCCTTTGATGGAGGCATAGATTTACCGGACGACGATGTGCCATTTTAAACCCTGAAAGAAGGAGGGGATGATAATGAGAAGAGATCGCAGGCGTTCACGAAAAAGAGTTTGCAATTTTTGTATAGATAAAGTAACTGAAGTTGATTACAAAGATGTAAGCCGTTTACGTCGCTATATAACAGAAAGGGGCAAAATTTTGCCTCGCAGAATTTCCGGCAACTGTGCCCATCACCAGCGCCAGTTGACTAGAGCTATTAAAAGGGCTCGTAGTATTGCATTGTTGCCATATACAGTTGAATAATGTATTATGGACCTAGACTAAAAGGGAGCAATTTTGCTCCCTTTTACTATAGAGATTTCCAAGGAGTGAAAAATTTGAACGGTTTGGATAACCCATTAAACAATACAATTAAATATACTTCTTTAACAATACTGCTTGTCCTTGCCGGCTTTTTTCTGCCGGTTGTTGGGTTGTTTACTTCAGTTGTGTGGTTTATACCTTTGATTATGTTGTCCGTAAGAAATGGCTTTAAGTATGCAGTGGCAGGGATTATTGTATTAATTGCTGTCTTGACGGCTATTGCTTCTCCTCAGGAAGCTTTGCTATTTTCAAGCCAGCATGTGCTAATTGCCCTGGTGTATTGCAATCTCTTTGCAAGGAAAGCGGAATTTAAAGAATTGCTGCTTGGCGGTTTGCTGGCCGCAGTTCTATCTGCCTTGACCAGAATTGCCGTTACTGTCTGGGCTTTCGGCCTGAGCTATAAAAAATGGTTGCAGTATATGAGAAATATAGCAGATCAGGTGATAAAACTTTATAAGGAAACAGGTGTCTGGGAGCAATTAACTGCCGGGCCTCTTACAGGACAAGACTTGAAAGAGTTGTTGTACGGTTTTTCTCAAACAATGGTAAATCTTACACCTGCAGCTCTTACAACCTATGGAATGCTGATAGCCTTTATAGGGCTTTTGATAGCAATACGTGTTTTAAAAAGAAACGGTTTCTGGGCGCCTGATGTGCCCGAGTTCAGTCGCTGGAAGCTGCCATGGCAGATGGCCTGGCCTGCGATAATAGCTTTAGCTGCTCTTTTGTTGGGGGACTATCTTGCAAACAGGTTCTTTCTGGTAATAGGGCAAAATCTTGTCTACGTGCTAATTCCCGTATATGTGGTGACAGGCCTTGCTGCTGTGGTGTTTTTCTATAACAAGGTCAAGACCTCGGTTTTTATGAAAATGGTTTTTTTGGCTATAATTGTTTTTAACTTTCCCCTCTTTTTAATGTTATTATTATTGTTAGGAGTATTTGACCCCCTCATTAACTTCAGAAAACTAAAACAAACATAAAAAAAGCCTTATCCTCGGTAAAAACATATTTTCTACATATAAAAATGTGTAAGGAGTTGATACATAATGAAAGTTATTTTGAAAGAGGACGTCAAAAAGCTTGGTTCAAAGGGAGAGGTAGTAAATGCTGCCGACGGGTATGCTAGAAACTATCTGATTCCAAAGGGCCTTGCAGTTGAAGCAACTAAAAATAACTTGAAGAAGCTTGAAGAAGAAAAGAAAAAGGAACAGCAAAGGCTTGAACAGGAAAAACAAGAAGCTAAAGAAACGGCAAGTAAGCTGAAAGAAAAGAATATTACTGTCCAGGCCAAGGCCGGAGAAAAAGATAAGCTGTTCGGTTCAATCACCAGCAAAGATATTGCAGAGGCAATTAAGAAACAGTACGGAATTAAAGTTGATAAGCGTAAGATTCAATTAGACGATCCCATTAAGGAGCTTGGAAGTCATATTGTTTCAATTAAACTGCATCCTGAAGTAGAGGCGGAAGTTACCGTAGTCGTTCAGGGAACTGATTTTAAGAAGGCATAAGTATCTTCTATAATATTTAACATAAGCATATGGCGATACCCAAAAGTATTGCCATATGCTAGTTTAGCTGTTGGCGGGAAAGGAGCTTAATAATGGATAAAATACTGGAAGAACACTTAAATGAAATAGATGAAACAGAAGATTTGCAATTACCCCCAATCGATGATCAAGGGCATGACAAGGAAATGGTGCGCCGTGTCAGGGCCTTATATTCTATTCTGGGTGACCTGTATGGTGTGGACAGGCTCGTATTGAAAGCAAATAAAACCGAAGCCCTGGAGCTTTTGCGCTCTGATTCTTTGGCGAAGAGGGTTGTTGCTCTCCAAAAGCTGATCTATGAAAACCCTACCATTGAAGAAATGCCCTGTGAGGATGAAATTCCCGCTATTGTTGATGAATTGGAGGATACCATTGCAGATATCCTGGCAAGGCGTTCTGTTGAAGAAGAAATAGAATCACGGATATCGAAAAAAATGCAGGAGCGGCATGAAGAATATCTTAAAGAAATTAAGAGACAGGTTTTAAATGAAAATTCTAATCCCGAAAATGCTCAAACGTTAAAAAAGCTTGCTATTTTAGAAAAGAAAAATAGCGAAAAGCTCTCTCGTTCCGCTATGGAAATACTAAGGCCCCAAAAATTAGATGAAATTGTGGGGCAGGAGCAGGCAATAAAGGCGCTTATTTCTAAATTAGCCGCTCCTTTTCCGCAGCATATAATTCTCTACGGCCCGCCGGGGGTTGGCAAAACCAGTGCTGCGAGACTAGCTTTAGAAGCGAGTAAAAAGATAAAAGGTTCTACCTACAAGGATGAGGCTCCCTTTGTGGAAGTTAACGGGGCTACCCTCAGGTGGGATCCCAGGGACGTTACTAACCCTCTCTTGGGATCGGTGCATGACCCAATATACCAGGGCGCCAGAAAGGAACTGGCTGAGACCGGCATTCCGGAGCCAAAGCTGGGGCTTGTTAGCGATGCCCATGGCGGAGTATTATTTATAGATGAAATAGGAGAAATGGACCCCCTCCTTTTAAGTAAGCTTTTAAAGGTACTTGAAGATAAAAGGGTTTACTTCGATTCTTCATATTATGATCCCGGTGATAATAACATACCGCAATATATTAAAAAGCTTTTTGAAGAGGGTGCCCCGGCGGATTTTGTGCTAATTGGAGCTACCACTCGTTATCCACAAGAATTGAATCCTGCCCTGCGATCTCGCTGTGCAGAAGTATACTTTGAGCCGCTTTCTCCTGCCAACATCAAAGAGATAATACAAAATTCCGCCAGGAAGTTGGAAGTGGAACTGGAGGAAGGGGTTGCGGATATTATCAGTCAGTATACAATTGATGGCAGGAAAGCCAACAACATTTTAGCAGATGCTTATGGACTGGCTCTCTACCTCCAAAAGTTTAAAAAAGGTAGGCCTCCTAAGAGGATCACCATAACAGAAAAACATATTTATGAGGTCATTCAGAGCTCAAGGATGTCTCCCTTTGTCAATGTTAAAGCTAGTCGGGAAAGTGAAATAGGCCGGGTTTTAGGACTTGGCGTGCACGGATTTGTTGGCTCGGTACTGGAAATTGAAGCAATTGCCTTTCCTGCCCGCGAAAAGGGTAAAGGTTCCATGAGGTTTAATGAAACTGCAGGTTCCATGGCCAGGGATTCTGTATTTAATGCAGCTTCCGTATTAAGAAGACTGAGCGGTAAGGAACTGGCCGATTATGACTGCCATGTAAATATTGTTGGGGGAGGAAATATTGACGGTCCTTCAGCAGGGCTGGCCATTTGCCTGGCATTAATGAGCGCCGTACAGGAAATACCCTTTCGCCAGGATGTTGCTGTAACAGGTGAAGTTTCCATTCAGGGCAGGGTAAAACCGGTGGGCGGAATTCCTGAGAAAATTTATGGAGCCAGGCAGGCCGGAATGAGCAAGGTTCTAGTGCCTAAGGAAAACCATAAGGATGTTCCAGGCGGTATAGAAGGTATTGAGGTGGTTGTTGTTGACAACGTTTTTGAAGCGCTGGAACATTTGGCTGAAGAAGCAGCCAGCAGTTTTACTGAAAGCGTTAGTTAGTTTAGAGAGGTAGGAGGAAGGAAAAAGTGAGTGTGAACGAGAAATTACCTCCTCAAAGTAATGATGCCGAACAGTCGGTTTTAGGTTCTATCCTTTTGGACCCCGATGCTATTTATCATGTAATGGAAAAGGTTAAGCCGGAGGATTTTTATCGCAGGGCACACCGGATAATTTATGAAGTTATGCTTGATTTAAATGAAAAGTCGGAACCAATCGACATGCTCACTGTAATTGAAGAAATCAGGCGGCGCGGACAACTGGAGGAGGTGGGCGGTGCAACATATATAGCAACTCTGGCTAATGCGGTTCCTACAGCTGCAAATGCTCCGCATTATGCTCAAATAGTAGCGGAAAAAGCAGTCCTGCGTTCTCTAATTACCGCTGCTTCTAAGATCGTTCAAAAAGGATATGATGGGAATAATGAAGCGGAACAGTTATTAGATGAAGCGGAACAGTTAATTTTTGAAATTTCCCAGAACAGAAGAAAAGCCGGTTTTAGTTCTATAAAGGAAGTTCTGGTTGAGTCATTTGATCAACTTGAAAAGCTTTCTCAGCATAGTGGTGAAATTACAGGAATTCCCACATTTACTGACCTGGATAAACTCCTTTCAGGTTTTCATAATAGTGACTTAATTATTTGTGCAGCCCGTCCGGGGATGGGAAAAACCTCCTTCTGTCTCAACATTGCAGCCAGAACAGCTTTAAGGGAAAAAATACCGGTAGCCATCTTTAGTCTGGAAATGTCGAAGGACCAGTTAGTTCAGAGAATCTGGTCTGCAGAGGCAATGGTTAACCAGCACAAGCTGCGGACAGGTAAACTGGATGAGGAAGAATGGAAACGCTTGGTGGAGGCCGCCGGGCCCCTTTCAAATGCACCTATTTACATTGATGATACTCCGGGCATTTCAGTACTTGAAGTGAGGGCAAAGGCAAGAAGGTTAAAGAGTGAAAAGGGTCTGGGCTTAATAATAATTGACTACCTGCAGCTGATGCAGTCGCACCGCAAAGTTGATAACCGCCAGCAGGAAATCACTCAAATATCCATGTCGCTAAAAGCGCTTGCCCGTGAGCTCAATGTACCTGTTTTAGCGCTCTCCCAGCTCAGCAGGGCAGTGGAACAATCGGCAGATAAAAAACCAAATTTAAGCCATTTAAGGGAATCAGGGGCTCTAGAGCAGGATAGTGATGTGGTTATCTTTATTCATAGGCCCGAGTATTATGATGAGGATACTGATAAAAAGGGAGTATCGGAAATTATAGTGGCAAAACACAGACATGGCCCGGTAGGTACCGTGGAACTAGCCTTCCTGGCTGAATACACTAAATTTGTGGATCTTGCAAGGGAACCACTTCCGGCAGGATAATTAAAATTTTTCTAGAAATGACAAATTTAGATGCAGGAGATAGTAAAGCGGTGAAGAACAGTTACCATTTAAGGTAGCTGTAATTTTTTTGGAACTTTTTTCTATTTTATTTCGTCTATATAGAGAGTAAAGAGTTTAAAGTCCCGGGAGGTGGGAGGATGTCCGCAAGGAGTTGGCTGGTACTTATATTATCATTTTCTATTTTGTTTGGCGCAGGATGTGGTAACTTAAACAGCAGTGGAATCATATCCGGAGGTGGCGGGCAGTCTGATGAAGCGGTAGAGGAGCAACCACAAGACAGCGGAAAAGATAAGGAAATCAAGGAAGAGACTTCTTTGCCTCAAAAAGAACCTTCAGAAGAACCACCTTCCCCCAAGGGCAGTTTTGTGCTGGGAGAGTACTACTCGCAGGACAGCCATTATAAATTTAAGGTTTGGGCCTGGTATGACAGGTCCGAGAAAAAATTAAAGGCGGATTTTTTATTTTTTGATTTTAAAAAGGATGTAATAAAAAGGATAACAAGGACGAAACTTGTAGAGAACCGGCGTACAAATCGCAGAGATCCTGTAGTGTGGTTAGACTCTAAAAGAGCTCTACTTAACGGCTTTATTTTATTTAAAGTGGAAGGATATAAAAGCTATGATTTGAAGTCGGAAGAGATCAGTGAGGTTTGGGACTATCACGTTAATTCTTCCGGTTCTGCTCTGGCGCTTTTGGGGCGTACTGAAGAAGGTGCAGGAGTATGGTTAATTGATTTAGATACTTTATATAAATTGCCGGTATATTCATATTCGCTTGAAAATCCCTGGCTTGAGGAGGAAAGCTTTCGTGTAGCATGGGGGCCCGATAATAATCTTTATTTTGATGTGGATTTTCACGGCCGACCTGCAATTTTCCGTTATGAGACTCTAGAGGATAAGGTGGATTTGTATCTCTATGATGCTACCCTCCATGCTATTGACCAGGAATCAGGGAAGATATTTTATACGGAGTTAGCTGAAAACGGGAATACTCCCCCGCAGAAAAAATCAATGAGAATTGACGAGTCCCCTGCTAAGTCAGAACCCCAGAAGGTGCTGGAGGTCGCAACACACTATATGGAGACTACGGGTAGGCCTGTTGGCTATCAAACTAATAAAGTGGTTTTATCAATTGAAAGACTCTTTGAAAACAAAGCGTTAGTGGCCTTTGGTCCCTGGGCTTCAGAATATAATGGAGTTCTGATACTGGAGAGAAATGAGGATAACTGGAAAGTAACCTGTGAAAAATTCAGACATTATTTTAATATAGGTCGTTTCTGGGAAGCTGTAGACGTTCTTGCCGCAAGGGAAGGGTACATCTTCGGTGAGGAACCGGGGAAATATGTAATAGGTTGCCCCTATGAAGAAAGTAATTTGGTAGTTTTCCTAGTGGGTCCTTATGGCAGTCCCTGGGAAATGCAGTATACCTTAGAAAAAAATAATGAAGGCTGGCAGATAACTGAAAAAATGGAAATCCAGGGTGAAATTATACTGCCTACTTCTCCCGATTATCCCGGCAGCACTTTGCAAAAATTTTTTAGCGCTATGAGAAATAAACAGTATAATCTGGCCGAGAAGCTGGTAATTTCTCCTGCTGGTAAAGAACCCGAACTTAATAATTGGGAAATAGTTGATTATGATTTGGGAGAAGCGCGCTTGCTGCCTGATGGTAAAAGAGCAGTTTTACAGTTTTGGCTATTTGGGGAAGGGGAGGAAGGAAAGGATTATTATGGCTGGTGCAGGGTAAATAAGGTAGAACAAATATGGAAAATACTATGGGAAAGTTTAGAAAAAGTGAGGTTTGTAAAGGATGATATTAGTTAGTGCATGTCTTGCAGGAATAAATTGTAAGTATAATGGCAAAAACAATTTAAACCAGATAATTCAGGAAATGGTTAAAAGAGGCGAGGCGGTTCCCTTCTGTCCCGAACAGTTAGGTGGGGCTCCGACTCCAAGGATTCCCTGTGAAATAAAAAGCGGCACTGGAGAAGATGTTTTGGCGGGAAGATGTCAGGTCATAAATAAGAAGGGAGAGGGTGTAACATCCATCCTTATAAAGGGTGCCGAGGAGTCCTTAAAACTTGCTCAAATGATTAACCCCCAAAAAATCATCTTAAAGGAAAGAAGTCCATCCTGCGGTAAAACAATGATTTATGATGGCACGTTTACCGGCCGGAAAATTCCCGGTATGGGTGTAACTGCAGCCCTATTGAAAAAGCACGGATTTAACCTGTTAACAGAAGAAGATTTTAAAGAAAATTAAAAAGCCGAATAATAATATTGTATACTGGATAATTATTCGCGCTATATTGACTTTCGCCACTGAAAATGATAATATAATACGGGTTGAGGCTGATTTAAGCCCTCCTTCTATTTGTTTGTAACTCAAATAGAAAACTTGTCAAGACAAGTTGCTATTTGAGTATTTTTATGCTTATTGCTGTATAGCTTACTTAGGAGGTGCTTCCATGAAGAAAAATTATAATGTAATTATTGTCGGTGCAGGACCTGCCGGCATTTTTACGGCGCTGGAACTTACAAAGTTGAAACCGGAAACGGAAATTTTAATCATTGATAAGGGACAAACTATAGATAAGAGAATTTGTAAAGTTAGGGACAAAGGTAAATGTGCCGGATGTGACCCCTGTCATATTACAAGCGGGTGGTCAGGCGCAGGAGCTTTTTCAGACGGTAAATTGAGTAAATCCCCTTATGTGGGCGGTAGATTAACGGATTACTTGGATGAGGAAAAAGTACAGGAAGTTATAGATTATGCTGATGAGATTTACCTCCGGTTTGGGGCTCAGCAGGAGGTATATGGCTTAAACAATCAAAAAATAGAAGATTTAATGTATGAAGCTTCAAAATATGCCATCCAATTAATTCCATGTCCTGTGCGCCACCTGGGCACTGAAAAGGCTTATCTTGTCCTCAAGGCTATGTACGACCATTTAATTGCCAACACTAAAACCGAGTTTATGGGTTTAAGTACCGTTAAGGATATAATTGTAGAAAACGGAGTTGCTAAGGGAGTAACCGTACGGAAGAAAGGTGAAAAGGATTGCCGCAAAATTATGGGCGATGTAGTTGTTGTTGCTCCCGGTAGGGGTGGTGCCCAGTGGCTTTCCGACCAGTGTAAGAAGCTTGGCATTGTAACTGAAAACAACGAGGTAGATATTGGTGTAAGGGTTGAAGTTCCCAACTCGATAATTGACCACTTAACAAGGGAACTTTATGAGGCAAAACTGGTCTATTATTCGGATACCTTTGACAATAAAGTGCGTTCTTTCTGTATGAATCCCGGAGGTGTGGTCTCTGAAGAGCATTATGACGGCAATGTGGCTGTAGTAAACGGTCACAGCTATGCTGATGAAAAATTAAAAACCAGAAATACTAACTTTGCCCTTTTAGTTTCCACCTCCTTTACAGAGCCATTTAATCAACCGCTGGAATACGGTAAATATATTGCACGTCTTGCTAATATGCTGACTGGCGGGGGGATAATGGTTCAAAGGCTGGGAGACCTTCTCAAGGGAAGAAGGACTGACTATGATCGTCTTAAGAAATCAACCACTATCCCTACGATGAAAACTGCTGTTCCGGGAGATTTAAGTTATGTTCTTCCGCAGCGTTACCTTACTTCCATTGTAGAAACTTTAAAGGCTTTTGACAACATTTGTCCCGGTATATATGCTCGCAATACACTTTTATATGGAGTAGAAGTTAAATTTTACTCTTCAAAAGTGAAAGTGAACGATAAGTTTCAGCCTCAAATTGGCAACTTATATACTATAGGAGATGGAGCAGGAATAACAAGGGGGCTGATGCAAGCTTCAGTTTCAGGAGTGCTTGTAGCAAGGGATATAGCAGGACAACAGAGTAACTAGGTTTAAGTGAGTGTTCGATCTTGTAAATAGCCTCTTTAAAAAGCTTTTCTTCTTAAATATAATGTGATATCATTGCAGGTGGATTGGTTTTATTTGTCAAAAGAGTGATGCAATTGATTTATTGGATTATTGGAGGTGCACGTATTCCATGTCAACAGTTGTATTAATAGGGGCCCAATGGGGAGACGAAGGAAAGGGTAAAATCACTGACTTTTTAGCAAGACAAGCGGAGGTTGTAGTAAGGTCACAGGGTGGAAATAATGCAGGCCATACGGTGGTAGTAGATGACAAAGAATATAAGCTGCACTTAATTCCATCTGGCATTTTATATCCTGAAAAACTTTGTGTGATTGGAAACGGGGTTGTCATAGATCCTAAAGTACTGTTGGAAGAAATTGATTACCTTGCTGAAAATGGTATTCAAACAGACAATTTAAGGATTAGCTCCAGTGCCCATGTTATAATGCCTTATCATAAGAAGTTGGATGAGCTTCAAGAGGAAAGAAGAGGGAACAAAAAGATAGGAACCACAAAACGTGGTATAGGCCCCTGCTATATGGATAAGATAGCACGTACCGGAATTCGCATTATCGATCTAATAAATGCCAATGATTTTAAGGAAACTTTGGGAAGTGCACTCCAGGATAAAAACTATCTTTTTGATAAGGTATATAATACTACAGGTTTTGAGTTGCAAGAAATCTATGATGAATATATGCAATATGCGGAGAGAATTCGTCCCTATGTAACTGACACTTCTGTTTTGATAAATAAAGCAATAGACGAGAGAAGAGATGTCCTTTTTGAAGGAGCGCAGGGGACTTTACTGGATATTGATCATGGAACTTACCCATTTGTAACATCCTCTTATCCCACATCAGGAGGCGCCTGTGTAGGCTCAGGCGTGGGTCCCACCAAGATTGACAGTGTGCTGGGAGTAGTGAAAGCATATACCACAAGGGTAGGTGAAGGTCCTTTCCCTACGGAATTACGGAATGAAATGGGAGACCAAATTCGCAATGCGGGACATGAGTTCGGAACTACTACCGGTCGTCCAAGAAGATGCGGTTGGTTGGATGCAGTTATTTTGCGTTATGCCGCGCGAATTAATGGCCTTACCGGAATTGCGGTAACAAAACTTGATGTGCTTGATGGCTTGAAAACCTTAAAGATCTGCACGGCTTATAAATATCAGGGTGAAATTTTAAATGAATTTCCCTGCGGCCTGAAGGTCCTGGAACGGTGTGAACCCGTTTATGAAAAACTGCCCGGCTGGCAGCAGGATACCAGTAGAATTGAAAGTTATGACGATTTGCCGCAAAGTGCTAAAAATTACCTGCAAAGGTTGGAGGAACTTTCCGGTGTAAAAATAGATATGGTATCCGTGGGCCCGGGGAGAAAGCAAACAATGACCATAAATAATATTTTTTAAAACATCCTTTTAATGAGAACCTTTCCGTTCGGGGAAGGTTCTCATTTTTATGCTATATCCTTATCTTATATATAAAAAATACTGATAATTATTGAATAGAAAGAAAATACAAAAAATGATTGAATTATCTTATAGATCATGGTAAACTAATTGTGAAGTGGGGCAGGTCTCCACAAAATTTTTTGGAGAGGTGGCCTGACCATTAGTCAGTCAAATGACTAGAAGTTCGCGTGGCAAAATGGTCTTTAGTTGTTAAAGGGAGGTGAAAGGGTAACGGTCGACGTACGGATTTGTTTGAAGATTCTATTTGTTTGTAGGGGTAAGGGAATTTGGGAGTAATTTTTAAAAAATTAATTAAATTCGGGGGGTTATACAGGTGGAAGCAAATTTAGGTTTGGCTTTTGTTGCATTTATACCGATTCTCTTTACGATTATTGTTATGGCTGCTTTTAACTGGCCTGCAAAAAAGGCGTTGCCTATTGCCTGGGCCATAGCAATGGTAATAGCGTTTTCGGTATGGAAAATGGATTTTCAACATGCTTTCGGTTTTTCAATTTATGGAGCTCTAAAAGCTGTTGATGTTATTATCATTATTTTCGGCGCCATTTTAATTTTAAATACTTTAAAGAAGTCCGGAGCAATGGCTACCATTAACAATGGATTTATGAACGTCACCACAGACCGTCGTGTTCAGGCCGTTATTATTGCCTGGATGTTTGGTGCAATGATTGAGGGGGCGGCAGGTTTTGGTACTCCTGCTGCATTAGCCGCGCCGCTTTTGGTGGGTTTGGGATTTCCGCCGCTGGCAGCAGCTATGGTTGCGTTAATATTTAACAGTACACCCGTTAGTTTCGGTGCCGTGGGTACACCCGTACTCGGTGCTTTGGGGACTTTGGAAAAAGGAATTACCCAGCTGGCTACAGGAACCGACCCGGCTGTGGCAATTGAAACATTCAAATTAACCTGGGCCCAGTGGACTGCAATCGGTCATTCGCTAGTAGGTATCTTCGTTCCGCTTTTGGGATTATGTATGTTAACTAAATTTTTCGGCAGAGAACGCTCAATTAAGCCTGCTTTAGAAGCGGCTCCCTTTGCTATTTTTGCAGGTCTGTCCTTCGTTGTTCCTTATATAATTCTTGCTACACTTTTAGGACCTGAGTTGCCATCACTTGTAGGTGCCATGATAGGACTTCCTATTGTAGTAGTAGCTGCAAAAAAAGGTTTCTTAATGCCTAAGACTAAGTGGGAATTTCCTGATAAGTCAGAATGGGCTGAAGATTGGAAGTCAAATGTAGACACCGGAGATGTTGGTGAAGCAAAAATGTCTCTGGCTAAAGCTTGGATTCCGTATGTATTGATTGCCTTAATTTTGATAGTCACTCGTATTCCGGAACTAGGATTAAAGGGTTTCCTGGCTTCTCAAAAACTCGTTATTCCTAATATTCTCGGTACGGGCAAAGATTATGGTTTGATGTATCTCTACTTACCGGGAACCGTACCATTTATCCTTGTAGCTCTAATTACACACGTAATTCACGGTATGAGCGGGGAACAGGTTAAAGCTGCCTGGAGAGATTCTTTCAAACAGATTACGGGTGCTGCAATCGCATTGTTCTTTGGAGTGGGCATGGTACAGCTGATGCTTAATTCCGGTGTCAACGGCGCGGAACTGCCGAGTATGATGACGACAATGGCAACCGGAATTGCAGCTATTGCAGGTCAGGGCTACGTGTTTGTCGCTCCTTTTATCGGTGTATTGGGTTCTTTTATGTCGGGTTCCAACACCGTTTCAAATATTCTATTTGCTTCCTTACAGTTTGAAAGTGCAGAGATTCTCGGTATGTCCCCCGTTCTGATAGTTGCCATTCAGAACATCGGTGGTGCAATTGGTAATATGACCTGTGTAAACAATGTGGTTGCCGTTTGTGCCACGGTGGGAACATCCGGTGCGGAAGGTAAGTTGATTAGAAGAAACGCCATTCCGATGGTTATTTATGGACTGGCTATCGCCATATTCTTTGCAATTCTGATATACAGTGGCTTTGATCCGTTGCAATTTTAACAATCCAAGAATTTGAACCGTTTTGGAGGAGAAGCTTATTCTCCTCCAAAACAATGTTAAAAATGAAGAGGTGAGTGTGTATGCTTTCCCAAAAAATAATTGCGGAATTAACTGAAGCATTGGGAAAAGAAAATGTTTTAACGGAAAAGGAAGAGCTGGCCTGTTATTCCTTTGATGCTACCGCCGATATGCCGCAAGCTATGCCCGATGTTTTTGTAACTCCTACTTGTACTGAAGAAGTACAAAAGGTAGTTGAAATTGCCTCCAAACACAGGATTCCCGTTTATACGAGAGGATCGGGGACAAACTTAAGCGGAGGTACCATTCCTTTGAAAAACGGTATTGTAATGGGAATGGTCAGGATGGATAAAATACTGGAGGTAGATGCTGAAAATCTAACCGCTGTAGTACAACCCGGGGTTATCATTCAGGATTTAAATGACGAAGTGGGTAAGCATGGATTGATTTACCCTCCCGATCCGGGTACGGTTACGACCGCCACGATGGGTGGTAGTGTAGCTGAATGTTCCGGAGGCCTGAGGGGATTGAAATACGGTGTAACCAAGGATTATGTTATGGGCCTGGAAGTTGTGTTGGCAAATGGTAAAGTAATGCGCTGCGGGGGTAAAACGGTCAAGAATGTTACTGCCTATGACATGGTGAAACTTTTTGTAGGCTCTGAAGGGACACTCGGAATTATAACCGAAATTATAGTCAAATTAATACCCGCTCCCGAAACCAGAAAGAGTTTTCTGGCATCATTTAAGTCGCTTGAAGATGCGGCGGGCAGTATTACCGGAATTATTGCCAGCAAGGTTATACCTGCGACCCTGGAAATTATGGATAATGCCACGATTAAGACGGTAGAAAACTATGCCCATGTGGGACTGCCCACTAACGCGGAGGCAATTCTTTTGATAGAAGTGGATGGTTTACCTGGAGTGGTAGCAAAAGAAGCTCAGGCAGTGGAAAAGGTTTGTCGGGAGAATAACGGGCAACTGAAAGTAGCCGAAACGGATCAAGAAAGGGATAATTTGTGGGCTGCCAGGAGAGCTGCATTACCCGCCCTTGCCCAGGTTAGTCCCACCACGGTGCTGGAAGATGCTACAGTACCCAGAAGTGAGATTCCGAAAATGCTAAAAGCGCTTAAGGAGATAGCCGGGAAGTATGATCTGAAAATCGGTACTTTCGGTCATGCCGGTGACGGAAACCTTCACCCGACAATTCTGACTGACGAGCGTAACAAGGAAGAAATGGCAAGGGTCCACCGAGCAGTTGATGAGATTTTCGATGCCGCTTTACAATTGGGAGGAACCCTTTCGGGGGAACATGGAATAGGCATGGCTAAAATGAAGTACCTCAAAAATGAATTTAAAGAAGCGGGTGTGGAGGCGCTGCGATCCGTTAAAAAGGCCCTGGATCCCGAAAATATACTGAACCCCGGAAAAGTAATAGACCTGGAGGGGTGATCAAAATGTCCTATTATGATTTGCTGCAAAATATTGATGAAGAAATCATAAAATGCATGAAATGCGGTAACTGCCAGGCTGTTTGCCCGATCTATAAGGAAATCCAGGGCGAATCGGGAGTTGCCAGGGGAAAGATTCAGATGGCAAAGGCACTTTTGGAAGGTAAGCTGGAATATAATGATAAGCTTGCGGAGCTGTTCGGTCTATGCCTGACATGTAAGGCCTGTGCCGATAACTGTCCCTGTGGTGTGAGGCCCGATAAAATCATCCTGGCCGTTAGGGCTGCCCTGGCCAGGGAAAAGGGGCTTCACCCCTTAAAAAGACGGATTTTTAGCGTGCTGGCCAAGCCCAAAGTTTTTCGTTTTGGTATGAATGCCGGTAGCATATTTCAGGGCTTAGGCCTGAAAAGGGTTAAAGGTAAAAACCTTGCTCAGCCAAGATTGCCGATTGGGCTTGATATGAGAAGGGTTATCAGACCTTTGGCGCCTCAAAGCTTGATTTCCGAACTGCCGAGGATAAATAAGCCTCAAAATCCCCAGTTTAAAGTAGCCTTTTTCACCGGTTGCATGCTAAACTATCTTTATACGGATGCCGGAAAGGCAGTGGTCGATGTCTTGAATAAAAACGGTGTGGAAGTTGTCATTCCTGAAGCCCAACACTGCTGCGGCATACCCACTTTTGTCCACGGTGATATGGCGACAACAAGAAAGATAGCCAAATACAATATCGATGTATTTATGAAAGAGGATTTCGATGCAATAATAACACATTGCGGTACCTGTATCGGCGCCTGGGCGGAACATTATCCGGAATTTTTGGCAGACGATCCCGAGTATGCGGAAAAAGCTAATAAGCTGGCTAATAAAGCTTATGATTTCTCACAGTTCCTGATAGAAAAAGTCGGCCTGAAAAGGCCTGAAGTCAGTTTAGATGTCAAAGTCACTTATCACGATCCCTGCCACCTGGTAAGAGGCGTGGGAGTAGCACCCCAACCTCGCGAAATATTGAAAGCAATGCCGGGTGTTGAGTTAGCGGAAATGAAAAAACCGGATCGTTGCTGCGGCAGCGCCGGATCATTTAGCTTAACACATTATGAAATGTCGAGTAAAATTAGAGATAAGAAAACAGAAGACATTCTTTCTGTAAATCCTGATGCAGTTATAACAAGCTGCGGCGCCTGCCGTATGCAGTTAGAAGATGGACTATATCAAGCGGGAGCTGATATTCCTGTCAAGCACCTGGCAATGCTTTTACAGGAAGCCTATCAAAAAGAAGGTAAATAGGTTCTTAAGGGGGAGAAGGAATTGGACGAAAAGTTAATTAAAAACTTTACCGAAAAGGCAAAAGCGCTGTCTGCAGAGGTTTTTCGTTATAAAGACCTGAATTCAGCCTATGATAAAATTGCTGAAGTTATTAAAAAAGAAGGGGTTAAGGAAGTAGGCTGTGTTGCCAGGGGGTTAGTTAAAAACCTACCTGCTCGCCTGCAAAAAGAAAATATTAAAATAGTTTATGAAGGTCCTCCCCAGGAAATTGCAAAACTGCAGATAGGTATAACTCAGGTTCAAGCTGGAATTGCAGAAACCGGAACAATTGCTCAAAAGGCCACCGACTTATATGCACGCTATTTTTCAATGCTTCCTTCCACCAATATAGTCCTTCTGGAGACTTCTAAAGTGAAGGCGACCCTGTCTGAGGCCATGGAGGAAGTCAAGGAAAATGGCGGTCTGCCCGGTTACACGGCATTTATTTCAGGGCCGAGTCGTACTGCAGATATTGAAAGGGTATTGACAATTGGTGTTCACGGGCCGGGACGCCTTGTTATCTTACTTGTTGACGAGGGAGGTGAGTCAAATGGCAGTAAGTAAAGAATTTCAAGGTAAAGTAAAAAAGGCACTAAACAATGAAAACTTAAGAAAAGCTCTGGGTAACTTTGGAAATGCTTACCCTGCTGCCAGAGAGAAAGCATATCAGGGTAAGGACATTGAAGCCCTAAGGGATTATATTTCTCAAAATAAAAGGCTGGCAGCTCAAAATATAGATGAGCTGGTAGAAAAATTCACAAAAGAAGTAGAAAAAAGAGGCGGAACAGTATTTTTTGCCAAAACTGCTGAAGATGCCAAAGAATATATAGCTAAAGTTGCCAGGGAAGAAAACGTTAAAACAATTGTCAAGTCCAAATCTATGGCTTCTGAAGAAATCCATTTGAATGAACGCCTTGAAAAGGATAATATAGAAGTTGTTGAAACCGACCTGGGTGAATGGATAATTCAGCTCATGGGGCAAAAACCATCCCACATGGTTATGCCGGCCATTCACCTCACAAGATATGAAATTGCAGAAACCTTTTCCAAACACTTGAACGAAAAACTGCCACCTGACCCCTTAAAACTAACCAAGGTCGCCAGGAGAGAATTACGCAAAAAGTTTCTTGCTGCCGATATGGGGATTTCAGGAGCAAATATGGCGGTAGCTGAAAATGGTGCACTGGTTCTTATGACCAACGAGGGTAATGCGCGTCTTACAACGACACTGCCCAGGATACACGTTGCTCTGGTAGGCATTGAGAAATTTGTTCCCAATATGGAAACAGTAGTCAAGGTTTTAGAGGCACTACCGAGAAGTGCAACCGGTCAGGAAATTACCAGTTATGTAACAATGATCGATGGAGTTGTACCAACTTGGGTAGATAATGGAGTAGGAGAAAAGAAACTGCATGTAGTTATTCTGGATAACGGGCGAAAGGCGATGATCGATGACCCGGTATTCCAGGAAGCAATGCAGTGTATCCGCTGTGCTTCCTGCTTAAATGTATGCCCCGTCTACCAGCTTGTTGGGGGACATGTCTACGGCCACATTTATGCAGGCGGTATCGGAACTATCCTAACAGCCTTCTTTAACAGTGAAGATGCGGCATATGACCCGCAAAACCTCTGTATTAACTGTAATAAATGCGCAACAATCTGTCCCGGAAAAATTAATATACCCAAACTGGTCAAAGAACTGCGCTTGAGATTGACAGAAAAGAAAGGCTTATCCTTTGCGGAAAATTACGCTTTAAGAAATATTGTCGGTAAACCCCGTACCTTCCACAAGTGGCTGAGAAGGGCTAAAACACTCCAAAAGCCTCTTGCCAGGGAAGGATTCATCAGGCATCTGCCGCTGGCATTTTCCAAGCATACTGAAAAGAGGAGCCTGCCTACAGTTGCGGATAAACCTTTGAGGGACCTGGTACCGAGCCTTAAGAAAGAAGTTAAGAACCCGAAAGCCAAGGCTGCTTTCTATAGTGGATGTGTTATAGATTTCTGTTATCCTGAAGTTGGAGAGGCAATTTTCAAGACACTGCAGGATAACGGCATAGAGATGGTCTTTCCTGAAGGTCAGAGCTGCTGTGGCGCTCCGGCTTCCTACATGGGAGATAGAAAGACAGCGATAGAGCTTGCCAAATCCAATATTGAGGCGCTGGAGAGTGCAAATGCGGACTATATTATCACTGCTTGTCCTACCTGTACCCATGTAGTTAAAGATGAATTCCCCGAGCTTCTGGAAGGGGATAAAAAGTGGCACGAAAGGGCTAAAAAGATCAGCGAAAAAGTTAAGGATTACTCCGATTTAATGGTTGAACTGACAGGGGATAAGAAACAAAAAAAGAAAAAGAAAGCAACTAAAGTAACATACCATGATTCCTGTCACTATAAGAGAGAACTGGAACTGTCTGATAGGCCGAGGACACTCTTGAATAACTCTAAAGATGTAGAGCTTGTGGAAATGAATGAATGCGATCGCTGCTGCGGTTTTGGAGGCTCATATACTGCTAAATTCCCTGAAATATCCGCAGAGATTATGGAACGCAAGCTCAAGAATATTGAGGAAAGCGGTGCAGAAATAGTTGTTACGGACTGCCCTGGCTGTATGATTCAACTTAAGGGCGGCCTGGACAAGAAAAACAGCAAGATCAAAGTTAAGCATACGGCAGAAATAATGGCTGGAGACACTAAATAATAATTGGTAATTGGTAAAAAGAAACATTGACATTAGCATGATAATAGTGTATTATTTATAAACGTCGGCGCTAGCTGACGTTTCCTTGTGAGCCATTAGCTCAGTTGGCAGAGCACCTGACTTTTAATCAGGGTGTCCCAGGTTCGAATCCTGGATGGCTCACCAAAACAGAAGTCAGAGGTCAGAAGTCGGACGCCGGATTTTAGTAAAGAAATCAGGCTTAAAGCTAGAGATTTAACCCATATTTCTAACATCGGACATCGGACATCTGACATCCGACATCCGTATATGGCCCGTTGGTCAAGGGGTCTAAGACACCGGCCTTTCACGCCGGTAACAGGGGTTCGAATCCCCTACGGGTCACCAACAACGGAGGTCGGATGTCGGATGTCGGAAGTCAGACGTCAGATTTAAGTAAAGAAATCCGGCCTAAAACAAGAATTTTTAAGCTTAATTTCAGACCTCTGATTTCAGACATCTGACTTCTTTTTTGTGGAGCTGTGGTGGAGATGGTTACCATGCCGGCCTGTCAAGCCGGAGGTCGCGGGTTCAAGTCCCGTCAGCTCCGCCATCTTTTTATTCGCACTTTGAGCCTCACACTTCGAACATCTACTGTGCTTCGGTAGCTCAGTCGGTAGAGCAGAGGACTGAAAATCCTCGTGTCGGTGGTTCGATTCCGCCCCGAAGCACCAGAAAAGAGTGGCAGAAGTTGCCACTCTTTAATTTTTTATTCAACTATCCTTTCTGTGATTATTTACTTAACTTTATAACTTTTGCAATATTTTTTGCAGTTTGATAAATATATAACGAAGCATTATTTAATGATTCTTGCAAAGAGATAATACCTGGTGTAATACTAAATACTGCATCAATTCCATGTTCATAAACAAGATGACAATCATTTGAAATACTTCCTGCTATAGCAATTACAGGGAGATTATATTTTTTTGCTGTTTTTGCAACACCAACTGGTGTCTTACCGTAAATAGTTTGAGCATCAATTCTCCCTTCTCCGGTAATAACCAGGGTAGCTTCTTTGAGTTGTTCAGACAATTTTGTTGCTTCTATAATAATATCAACTCCGGTTTTTAATTCTGCATTAGTAAAGGCAATTAACCCTGCACCTAACCCCCCAGCAGCACCTGACCCTGGAATATTTTTAACGTCTTGACCCAAATCCCTTTCAATAACACCGGCATAATGAGATAAATTTTTATCAAGAATAGTTATCATTTCAGGAGTAGCTCCCTTTTGTGGCCCGTAAACAGCTGAAGCCCCTTGAGGACCGACTAAAGGATTGTCAACATCACAGGCTACTTCTAGTTTTACCTTTTGCAGCCTCTGATCCAGTTCGGAAATATCTATGGCAGATAATTTGTCTAAGTTTCCTTCCCCGTAATTGATTTGTTTACCGCTTTCATCCAATAACTTAGCCCCCAGCGCCTGTGCCATGCCGGCACCACCGTCATTTGTTGCACTACCTCCAATACCTATAATAATATGATCAATACCATAATCTAATGCACTACGAATTAATTCTCCTGTTCCCCACGTTGTTGTTATTAATGGATTTCGCTTTTGCGGGGGTATTAAATGTAATCCTGATGCGGCAGCCATTTCTATAACAGCTGTTTTTCCGTCGCCCAAAATCCCAAAAAAAGCTTCAACATCTTCACCAAGTGGACCGGTAACGTTTTTTGTTATGATGCGACCATTTGTAGCATCAACTAAAGATTGAACCGTACCTTCTCCGCCATCAGCCATTGGAATTTTGACGAAGGTAGCTTCCGGGTATACTTCTTTAAACCCCTTTTCTATTGCATTAGCTACCTCAAGTGCATTTAGGCTCTCTTTAAATGAATCCGGTGCAATAACAATTTTTTTCACATTTATACCTCCAGTTATAATCATGATAATTTTATGTTTCTAGTCTTTCTTGTGTATTCATTAACTGCTAGAGTAATTGCTTTTAAATTTTTATTTGGAGTGAAAGTAGGAACAGCACACTCAGGCGCTACAAGGTTAATTCCCTCTTCAAGCAATTTAGCTACTTGTTCTTTTACTTCCGAAGTATCACCGTTTAACAAAATTTGAGGATTGTTTACTCCTCCTACTAGAGTTATTTTATTTTCAGCAAGTTTTTTCAGTTTGTTTATTGGATTCCTGGAATCAAAGTGAAATGCAGTAAAACCAGCTTCAGAAAAATATGTGATTCTATCTGTCACACAACCGCAAGTATGCAATATAACCGGACAATAGCTAGTGATTTCCTTTATAGCTTCTTTGTGAAATGGAAAAAGATATTCTTTATATGCTTGCGCACTAACCAGATCGCAAGTTGCATGATCTGCCCAGGTAATGACATCTGCTCCAGCTTCTATTTGTGCTATTGAGAATGAAATAGGGATTTTTAATAACTTTTTTAGCAGTTCTTGAGTGGATTTGGGATCTATTGTTAAGTTGAGTAAAAAGTTTTGAACACCAAATAAATGATATGCTAAAGTCCAGGGGCCAATAACTTTACCTATTACAGCTACTCGATCCACATAACGTTTTTTTAAAATTTTAATAGCCTCAAGAAGTGCTTTAATAGGTTTTCGCTCCAAAAAATTATTGGGTGGCTTAAAATCCTCAAAATTTTTCAAATAATTTTTTGTGGAGGGCATTGAGTTACTTGTTCCCCAATCAATACTACATCCTAGTGCTGCTGCCTCCAATAAAATACTAAAGTAAGGAGCTACTGTATCATAGCCTAATATTTCATGACCGGTTGCAGCTAAGGCAGCCATTTTATTAGCATTAATATGGGCTTCAGGGAAATATGCATTTACCTTTACCATATTATCCATTGTAGCTACCGAGGTTGGAGAAATGATAGGATAGCGGTCAACTTCTTTACCGTATAAGGCATCCAGTACCCTAGTTCGACCCGACATTTGTTTTTTGAGTTTCATTATCATCACCTGATCTAGGGTTATTTTTTAATTTACAATAAACTACTAGCATTTTTAACCAGAAAATATTTTTGAAACTACCATTAGGGTCAATCCCTGTCAACTGCTTAATTTTTTCAAGATGATTCGCAACTGTGTTACGGTGAATGTATAACCTTTCGGAGGTTAACTTAATATTCATTTTGTTTTCTATATATGTCTCCAGTGTTTGTAGCAGTTGATTAGCTCCATCCCCTAGAGATAAGAGCTTCTGGATCATGGGTTCGATGTGCCTTGCAATTAAACGTTCCGGTAATGCATTAGCTAAAAATTCAAAAAGAATATCATCATCATTAATAAACCCGTAATTTTTACCATAGGAAGAACCTAATTCTAAAATCTCTAATGCCTCAAAAAATGACTGACGCAAGCTTGAAAGACCTGTTCCAACCCCGCCGTATGATATCTGAAAATTAAATATTTGATGGCCATAAATATTTTTATAAATATTATTGCATATCACATCAAGGGCCTGATAAATGCGAGGAAGGTTACTTGTTTCTAAAAAGGATTTACAAATTACTAATAAGTTACTGCTATAAAAACTTATAATATCCTGTTTGGTTATATAAATGTCATCCCTTAAACGTCTTTTAATTTCTCCTTTAAGGTTTTCCTGTGCAAAATCATAACCCAGATGCAAATTGATGTTAAAATATCTGTTTTCCTTCGGTATAAATTTAATCACGATCATTGTCCTTGGTAATTCTAAATCATAACCCAAATTCAATGCCCATAATTTCAAATCATCTTCACGAATTGAGGAGTTTTTATCCAGTATAAAGGAAAGTAAATTTTCTTCTTCTTTGTCAGTAAGCTTTAGCTTTTTATATAATTTGTCAATTTCCAGATTTTCTTCAAGGGCAGCCTTTAGTAAAACTTTTTCTTCTTCTTTAACTTTTCCTTTTAGATATACCCAACTGGCAATTTTTTTATCTGACATTAAAGGTAAATAAATGCCTTCATCGGAGGTAATTTCTTCCTTATCTTCATCAAAATCGACTACTTCAAGCCTGTATAAATTAATCCTAGTTAAATCCGAACTGGCTACAATTACACCTTTTAAATCGATTATTTCAATATGTATATTCAATAAATTGGCAACTTTTTCAATAAAAGGATTAATTAATTGCCATTTAATCAGATTAACCACCCCCACTTTTTATGATAAATTCTATATTTTACTGTGCTTTCCTGCTGTAAAATGGAGGAGGATTAGCATTAATTTACACCAATTTAAATTACTAAATCATACAAACTGCATATTTTTTTAGATAAAGTTGTGCAAAATGATCAATGATATTGAATTTTCAGAAAAACTAATAGTTATTTTGTATATAGGATTTTACCTATTATCGCAAAAAAATTATTTTATAAACAATTTTTAAAAATTTAAAGTATTGAGCAAGGGGGGGATTAAATTTCTCTAGACCTAAAGTAAGTTATAAGATTAAGTATGATTTAGTTACTAAAGGTGGTGAAAGACAGAAGGTAGGGCGTTTATAAGGAATTTTCCAGATAGTGAGTTAGAAAAATAATTCTATAGGAGGAGAGAAAATATGCTCAGTGGGTCTGTCCTTTTATTGGTAATTGTTGTAATGATTGCTTTGCTTATTATACTTGTTTCCAAAGTTAAACTTAATGCATTTTTAGCATTGATATTGGTATCAATTATTATGGGATTGGCTAGTGGTATGCCTGCTCAAGATGTTATTAACACTGTTACCGGTGGGTTTGGTAAATTAATGGGTTATATCGGCATAGTGATTGCATTAGGTGTAATTATAGGTGAAGTTTTAGAAACTACTGGTGCAGCTGAAAAAATAGCTAATTCAGTTTTAAAAGTAATTGGTAGGGATAGAAGTGCTTTAGCAATGGGAATTACCGGGGGACTTGTTTCGATTCCGGTATTTTGTGATTCAGGTTTTGTTATTCTTAACCCTATTATTCGTGCAATATCTCGAGTAGGTAAAGTGCCCATTATGACTCTTTCAGCTGCTTTAATGGCAGGATTATTAACGACTCATGTGTTTGTCCCCCCAACTCCAGGACCAATTGCAGCTGCTGGAATTCTTGGCGCTGATTTAGGTAAGGTTGTTTTATACGGTATCATTGTTTCCATACCAACTATCATTTTCTCCGTATTATGGGCTAATTCGAAGTTTTTACGGAATAAATTTCCAAAAGTTGTAGAAGGCCCCGCGGAAGATTTATTATCTGACATGAAAGTTGAAAAAGATGTTAAATCGCCAAGCACTTTCCGTTCTTATTTACCTATACTTATTCCTATTGTTTTAATTGTATTGCAATCTTTTTCCAAACAGCTTTTAGGAGACGAAAGTACCCTGGGCACTTTTTTAGCATTTATAGGGCATCCTGTAATAGCATTAGGAATTGGTACTATTTTAGCATTTACACTTGCTCCTAAGCTTGGAGGCGAAGTGTTGGATACCTGGGTAGGTAGGGCTCTTGAAAAATCTACCATAATTCTTCTTGTTACAGCAGCGGCAGGTTCATTCGGAGGAATTCTAAAGGCAACTGGAGTTGGAGAATATTTGGGAGAAATAATTTCTCAGTGGGGTGTCCCAGGAATTCTAATTCCATTTTTAATTTCAGCCTTTGTTCTGACTGCACAAGGTTCAGCAACTGTTGCTATTTTAACTACATCTGCCATAGTACAGCCCATGTTAGGAGCTCTGGGACTATCGCCTGAGTTAGCTGTTTTAGCTATAGGGGCCGGTGCAGTGACAGTAGTACATGCTAATGGCAGTTATTTTTGGGTTGTTACTAAATTTTCCGAGATGGATATTACTGAAGGTTACTGGTGTGTTACAATGACTACTCTTGTTATGGGTATAACTGGATTCATAAGCGTTGCAATTCTTTCATTATTTGTATAGTTATTGTTTTGGGAAGGGTAAATGTATATTAGAGAAGGAGGTAACATATGATGAAAAAGTTGGAGCAAATGTCTGCAAAAGAACGGTTTATGGGATGTTTATTTAGAAAGGAGACGGACAGGGTCTCTGTAGCTAATCCGACTTCTGTAGCAACTGTAGAACTAATGGAAATTACTAATGCATTTTTCCCAGATGTCCATTTAAATTCAGAAAAAATGGCGGCACTAGCTGCTGCTGGCTATGAGATTCTTGGCTATGATACTATTAGTCCTTATTTTAGCGTCCAGCAAGAAGCTGCTGCCTTGGGATGTAATGTTGATTGGGGAGAATTGGACAGTATGCCTGTTGTCAGAACTCATCCTGTAGAAAAACCCGATGATTTTCAATTTCCTTCAGATTTTTTAGATAGGCAACCCATAAAAACAGTCATTGATGCTATCAAGCTGTTGAAAAAGAAATATGGTAACCAGGTGGCTATTGTTGGTAAGGTTATGGGACCTTGGACCTTATCATATAATTTACATGGAGTACAGGATTTTTTGCTTAAAACAATTCTTGATCCTCAAGAAGTACGGGAATTTCTACAAGTTTTTAAGCCCGTAACCATTGCATTTGCTAATGCCCAACTGGAAGCAGGAGCTGATGTGATAACACTGGCAGATCATGCAACTGGCGATATGGTGAGCGGAGAAACTTATCGAGACTTTCTGTTAGGGGTTCATCAAGAGCTTGCCAAGGCAATTCATGGGCCGATTATCTTGCATATTTGCGGCAAGACCCTGGATCGTATGTCGTATATTGCCCAAACAGGTTTTGAAGCTTTCCATTTTGATTCAAAAAATGGGGCTAAGAATGCAAAAGAAACGGTGGAGGAAAAGATAGTTTTGGTTGGAGATATAAACAATCCCCAAACATTGCTTAAAGGAGAGCCAGAAGACGTTCGGAAGGAAGTTTATGAAGCTTTATCAGCAGGGGTTGAAATTATTGCTCCTGAATGTGCTGTTCCATTACGTACCCCTAATAAAAACTTAAAAGCTATTGTTGATAACGTACGGGCATATAGCAGATCTCTCTAAAAATAATTGAAACAACAAGAGGTCTATTTTAAATAAAAGGCTTTGGTTTGCATTATAATTTTGCAAGCAAAGCCTTTGCTATTATTATACCCCCTTTAAGTAGACACTAAAAAGTCTTGGGAAGCCACTTAAAGGGGGGCTTTTGATTCTCATTTTACCGTTCCTGGGACTTCGATGTATATATCTTGATTAATATGCCAATAAGATTAGCTGTTATGAATAGCACTTTACTATTCTTAAAATATCTTTTCCATAAAAATGTAATAGAAAAAATTGACTTTAAATGGCAAATGTATTACAATATGTAATACGGAGGTGTTTTTTATGATTAGTGTACGTTTATCACAGGAATTGGAAGAAAAGATAAATTCTTTATCAAAACGAAAGAACATTACAAAATCCGAAATTATAAAAGAAGCCCTTGAAAAATATTTTGAAAGCTATGAGCAAAGTGAAACTGCATATGATTTGGGAAAAGATCTTTTTGGAAAATATGGAAGTGGACAAGGGAATTTATCTGTGATCTATAAAAAGAAAGTGAGAGAAAAATTAAATGAAAAGATGTCTCATTGATGCAGGACCTTTAATAGCGTTATTTGATAAAGATGACAATTATCATCAACCTGTAATCAATTTTATGCAAACGTTTAAAGGACATTTATATACATCATGGCCTGTACTAACAGAAGTTTTACACATGCTGGATTTTAACGTCCAAGTACAAATTGATTTTTTGCAATGGATTAGAAGAGATGCTTTACAGATTGTACCATTATCAAAAGAATGCATTTCAAGAATCATTGATTTGTCCCAAAAATATTCTGATGTACCAATGGACTTTGCGGATGCAACTTTAATTGTAATATCAGAAGTAAATAATATAAAAGAAATTATATCTATCGATTCAGATTTTTATATTTATAGAAATATACGAAATGAATTTATAAGAAATATTTTTAATGATCCCCGATAGTGTTAGAGAGTATCACCGAAAGAATCCCGGTCTACATGCGGATCAGTAGCTATACCCAAAAAGCATCGACCCGGGATTGGACCGTGCCATTATTCAGCCCAATTCTCAAGAGATAAACCGGAAATCCTGCTAAATTCATTTGTATTATTTGTTACCAGGGTTAAGTTTTCAGAAAGAGCATGTGCACCTATTAATAAATCATATGCGCCAATAATTTGTCCTTTTTTTTCAAGTGTCGCACGAATTTGCCCAAATATCGAAGCAGCTTTATCGGAAAAAGGTAATATTTCAAAAGGAGTTAAAAAACCGGTTAAAGCAATTTTATTCCTTTCCTTTTGGTGGCTTTTCTCAACCCCATATTCAAGTTCAGCTAATGTAATTGCAGAAATACATACATCTCCGATATCCAGCTTTTTTAAAGTTTGAAAAACTTTAAGAGGCTTCTTCTTGATTATGTAAATACAAATATTTGTATCAAGCATATATCTCATTAAAGATCATCTCGCTTTTGCATTTCCGGCTGGTTTCTGTCGGATAGAAAGTCCTCTGAAAAATATTTTAAGCTGGACTCGAAAGTTTTCCATACACTATCTTTTGGGATTAAAAGAACAATATCATTAATTTTTTTCACAAATACTTCAGAATCATCAAAACGATACTCTTTTGGTAATCGAACAGCCTGACTTCGGCCATTCTCAAATATTTTGGCAATATCCACAATAATCACCCCATAATGATATATATCATAGTATATATCATTGTGGGTTAAAATGTCAAGTTCATAGCTTAAAAATATTAGAGTCACCTGTAACCTTTACGCTAAGGATGAGCGCGTTGGAATAATAAACCCCCAATAAGTAGAAAACACTGAAAAGGGTGCAACAATCTACTTATTGGGGGTCTTTGATTATTATTTTACCGTTGCCAGAACTTCCTTAGTCACAGGAGCAAATTTTTCTACAATATCTCCCTTGTATTTTTCAATTTCTCCCCTATCGCAGGCTTCAGCAAAGCCTTGATCCAGAGGAAGCTTTGCAAGTACCGGGTATCCCATTTTCTCTGTTTCTTCAATTGCCTTGTCAGGTCCGAAGACATTGATCTTTTTGCCGCAATCGGGACACTCAAGATAACTCATGTTTTCCACAAGACCGATAATATTTATATTCATTTTATTTGCCATTTTAACAGCTTTCCTTACTACCATATTAGCAAGATCCTGCGGTGAGGTTACAATAATTATCCCGTCTAACGGGACTGATTGCAAAACGGTTAACGGAGCGTCACCTGTTCCGGGGGGGAGGTCCACAACAAGATAGTCCAGTTCTCCCCAGTAAATATCTTCCCAGAACTGCTTGATAGCACCGCCAATTAAAGGTCCTCTCCAAATAACCGGGTCATCTTCATTAGGTAAGAGCAGGTTAAAGGACATAACATTGATACCGGTTACAGTTTTAGGGGGTAAAGGACCTGCGGGAGACATTTCAGGCTTTTCTTTAACACCAAAAAGCTTGGGAATGCTGGGACCTGTAATGTCAGCATCCATTACTCCCACTTTGTAGCCTTCCTTTGCAAGGGATGTTGCAAGGAGTCCTGTTATTGAAGATTTACCAACTCCTCCCTTGCCGCTCATCACTGCAACAACGTGCCCGATTTGGTTGTCAGGTTTTGGCATTTCATTAGTTGCTTTTTCATTGTTAACTTGGCTCATAAAGCATCCCTTCTTTATTGAAAATTTTTCTTATATAATCATAAAACTATTATGGGCATATGTCAATAACTCCCGAATGTTGACATTTTATAATTGAAGAGAGTATAATTGTTATAGAAAAAAATATGCGGAAGTAGCTCAGTGGTAGAGCATCGGCTTCCCAAGCCGAGGGCCGCGGGTTCGAATCCCGTTTTCCGCTCCAATTATGTGTCCGCACTGGCGGACTTTTTTGTTGTTTAAACTGGTAAAATCCAGTAAGCTTTGGGAAAAAACTGCTTTGTACTTTTTGGAACTTTAAAATTCAGAAAATACCTGAATTCTGTGATATAATAAACTTAATTAAGATGGATAGGAGTGCCTTAATTAATGGATTTAAAACCAATTAAACCGAAAAGGATATATAAAATAATAGTAGACCAAATTAAAGATGGAATTATCGCAGGAAAACTACATCCCGGCGATAAGCTTCTTTCAGAGAGGGAACTTGCAGAACAGCTTAATGTTAGCAGGGCTTCTGTCAGAGAAGCTTTATGTGCACTTGATATGGCAGGGCTCATTGAAATTAAGCCTGGTGAAGGAACTTTTATTCGCCAATTCGATGTTAACTCAATTATTGAGCCGCTTTCATTAATGCTATTACTTGAAAGGGATAAGATCAAGGAAATATTAGAGGTGAGAAAGGCTTTGGAAGTTGAATCTGTAGGGCTGGCATGTGAAAATGCAACAGACAAGGATTTGCAAAAGATAAAAGAAGCTTTGGAGGATATGAAACGTGACCTAGTAAATGGTAATTCGGGTGAGGAAGCGGATATAAAGTTTCATTATGCCATTGCAGAAGCATCTGGAAATTCATTGCTGATGAGGTTGATGAATACCATTACTGATACAATGAATCAAACTATAAGTACAACCCGTCAACTCTGGCTGTCTTATGACAAAGGAAGTCCCAAAAGACTATTTGAAGAACATAAATCAATTTATGAGGCAATTCATGAAAGAGATAAGGAAAAAGCACGCAGTTGGATGGACCAGCACTTATGGAAAGTGGAGCAGGAGCTTTTAAAGTGGTCTGAATATAGCGAACAATAATAGGCTTAATAAAATGTTATAGTTTGGTAAAAGGATAAAAAAGTACTATAGAGAATATAATTAAATATTACTATTTTAGCTTCATTGAAAGAGGTTATTTTATGACAGGTGAAATGATTGGTGTCGGCGCCGCTTTTCTGGCCGGCCTCCTCTCTTTTTTTTCGCCTTGTGTACTGCCTTTGATTCCTGCATATTTAGCCCATCTTTCCGGTAGCACACCTGCTGAGCTCAAAAATAGAGACAGGGAGACCTTTTATAGGGTAATTAAAAATGCCGCAGGATTTGTATTGGGTTTTTCAGTGACTTTTATACTTTTAGGGCTTACTGCCAGTGCACTGGGAAAATTTCTTCTGCAGTATCAAGGTCTGATTATGAAGGCAGGGGGAGTAATAGTTATCATTTTTGGACTGCAATTAATGGGAATAGTAAATTTTAAGTCCCTCTTGCGTGATACAAGAAAGGAGATTAAAACTTCTCAGGTAGGATTTTTTAACTCTCTGCTTATGGGTTTTATTTTTAGCGCCGGCTGGACCCCCTGTATCGGTCCGGTTTTAAGTTCAATACTCGTACTGGCAGGAGGCAGCGGTTCTCTTTACCAGGGAATGCTTCTTTTAAGTTTTTATTCCCTTGGCTTGGCAATTCCCTTCCTTTTAACAGCTCTTTTTATAGGTTGGGCATTGGAAAAACTACAAAGAATAACTCCTTACCTGCCGGTATTAAATAAGCTAGCCGGCGTTCTTCTTATTGTACTTGGTATAATGCTTATAACTAACACTTTTAGCACATTAAGTATAATACTTTCATAAATTAAGGGTGAATGATATGAAAAGAATCTTAATAGTCTTTCTAGCGCTATTCGTAGGATTATTTTTTTACGGATGCACTAATCTACAAAATAATGATGGCATTCAGCCTCAGCCACAAGAGGAAATAGCAAATGACACTACTGAAACTGCACCTGTGGAAGGAAAAATTGCTCCTGATTTTGAACTGGAAGATCTTAAAGGAGAAAAGATAGCTTTAAGTGATTTTCGCGGGAAACCTGTGCTTTTGGTGTTCTGGGCAACTACCTGACCGTATTGTGTACAGGAGCTGCAAGTTTTGCAGCA
>Ga0182240_100098_pt1 | contig 41627 bp, 41 predicted proteins | sample hydfrates4_PW_90_FD_145594 | JGI IMG/M metagenome (GOLD analysis project Ga0182240, IMG submission 145594) | Subsurface microbial communities from deep shales in Texas, USA - hydraulic fracturing test 4_PW_90 | ecosystem: Environmental > Aquatic > Deep subsurface > Shale gas/oil reservoir >...
CAGACACCATGAGATTATGGGATAAAGAAACAAAAGATGTTCTTGATAAGGATGTTTATAGAAAGGACATGGGAGATGTTGTTGGAAAATACGAAGTTGTAGCTGAAAGAATTGGATGTTTATAAGCCAATACTGTAATTATAGTTTGTGTGCGTTAGGTTAAACATATATACAATAAATTTTTATTGAAGTTAAAAGATTAATTTCAAAATAAAAGGAAAATAACAACTAATGAAATTCTATAAGTTTATAAATAATTATAAAAAATCCGCACACAACCATATATTTTAGATATTAATTTTAGTTTTTATTCATTATTTTTAAAGAACATGAAATGTTGTTATTAGAAATATTGGAAATAAGAAAAAATATGAAAATTGGCAAAATCATATCGATGGATATTGCTAGAAAACCTATAATATCGCATAGCTTATAACTGAACAATTTTTTTAGTATTAACAAGTAGCACTGAAGCATTAAAAATATGGGATAATATTTATATATTATATGTGTATTATATACACATGTGTACTTACTACACATTAAGAGGTGATATATTGAACAAAAAGATTGCAGTATTGGGCATGTTCTGTATGGCATTAACATTGCTATTTGCAGGATGTGTCGATAATCAAACAGCAGTTGATGAATCTACCACAAACGAGTTAAAATCAGAAATATCCAACTTAGAAGCAGAAGTAAATAAATTGAAATCATCCCCTAATATGATACCAAATGTAAGGCAGAATTTAGAAGGACATTCTCCTTCAATAAGTAAAATAGGTACCTATATTGACCCCGATGCAGTAGTTATTGGAAATGTAAAAATCGGAGATAACGTATATGTGGGCCCTCATGCAGTTGTAAGATGCGATGAAGTTCCAACAAAAGGAATCGTAATTGGAAATAAGGTAAATATTCAAGATGGTGTTATCATACACGCCCTAAGGGGAACAAAAATAGAAATTGAAGATGAGGCTTCTCTTGCCCATGGGAGCATAGTGCATGGACCTGCTAAAATAGGTAAAAATGCCTTTGTCGCATTTGGTGCCGTCGTATTTGCTGCGGAAGTGGGACCCGGTGCATTAATTGGACATAATGCAGTTGTAGATGGAATTGGAGTAGAAGGAGGATTGAAAATACCTGCTGGAAAAATGGTTCCATCAGGAGCTGTTGTAATGAAAGATGTAGACGGGCAGGTAAAAGCATTTTTACCTGATGGCACAGTATTGACAGATTTAAATGAACTGCCTAATGTGGTGGATTGGTATAAACCTGTCCCAGGAAAGGTTGTAGATGTAAATATTGAGTTGGCAGAAGGATATTTGAAAAAATGAGGCATAAATAAATAGAAAAATTAATGAAAATATTAAAATTGGACAAATAACATCCTATTTTCTCTTTTTTATTGGATATATTATATCACGATTTAAAACCACAAATTTTAAATTATTTTATTTAACACCAATTATTAAAAGTTATCTACCATATAAATATAATTAAAGGTGATAAAGTGGTGGTTGCAGAAGTGAGCATAATACCATTAGGCGAAGGTCCGAGCGTTTCAAAATATGTTAAAAAAGCATTAAAGGTTTTCGAAAAATATGACTTAAAAATAGAACCAAGTGCAATGGGAACCGTATTGGAGGGGGACTTGGACAAGATATTGGAGGCGTTTAAGGAGGCGCATCAAGAAGTTTTAAATGATACAAAAAGAGTTGTTAGTTCTTTAAAAATTGATGAAAGAAAGGACAAGGAAAACACAATCGAAAGAAAATTAAATGCCATTAAATAATTTATTTTTAGGAGATTTGTGCCGTATTTATGAAATCCACCATTTCACTAAGATTTTTTCTAAACGAAGTTAATTTTTCCTTTAATTCTTCGTTATTTACTGCGAGCATTTCAACTGCTAGAATGGCTGCATTCTTCCCATTATCGATTCCAACTGTTGCAGTAGGGACACCTGGCGGCATTTGTGCCATGGTGATGAGGGAATCTAATCCGCCTAATTTTACATCGTGGGGCACCGATATAACTGGTCTGTCGGTGTGTGCAGCTACTGCACCAGATACAAAACCAGACAGCCCAGACACGCATATAAATACCTTTGTTCCAGAAACGGTCCCATTAACCACGGCCTTATGTAATTTTTGAGGGTATCTATTTGGGGAGGCTATTTCGATTTTATACTGTATATCAAAGGATTTTAAAATTTCTACTATGGATTCAACTATTTTTATGTCTGAATAACTCCCAGCTACAATAAGAACACTATCTTCACCTTCATCATTCTTATTTTCATATATTTTAAATTTCTCCTCCACATCTGCAAGGAATTTTCCATAGCTCCTTGCTATTAGGTATTTTCCACCAATTTCTTTTCTTATATATTCTTGGTCTCCCTCAATTTTTTTAACCATGTTTGATTTATACTCCAAGACCTTTTTTCTAATATTTTTATCATGTATACCGATTATTTGGGCCGCCAATATTGCTGCATTTTCTCCCCTATCAATCCCGACTGTTGCCACTGGAACGCCCTTTGGGGTTTGGACACAGGCAAGTAATGCATCCAATCCATTTAATTTAGATTCAACAGGAACTCCTATCACAGGTCTGGTTGTATTTGCTTTAACAATTCCGGGTAAATGGGCAGCCAATCCTGCAATTGCTACAAATACCTTTGTTCCATTTTTTGTGCTTTCTACTGTTATATCCCTCACTCGTTCAGAAGTTCTATGGGCAGATGCCACCGTTATATCATAACTTATGCCAAAGTCTTCAAATATATTTACTGCTTTTTTTGCTATTTTTATATCTGATGAGCTCCCCATTATAATTACAACATCTGACAAAATATCACCAACTTTTTTAATTTTTTTATTATTTAGTTTCATTTAATGTAACGCCAAATAGGGGCATGAACCTACGCAGCTCATGCAGAATATACAATTCAACACATTTTTCACATTGAATTCTTCAAGATTAAGAATCACCATTCTTTCACCATATTTTATATGTGTAGTATTTACACATAATTGATATATAAGATTTTGCCCCAATTTTAATAAATTTGACCTGGTAAATTGCATGATGTCCAGCCCATAGGGGATAATCAAATAATAAAAAGCCCCAATTGAATTCAAGTACTGATTATTGGCCAATTTTTGTCATATTTGTTATATGTATAAACACAAAAACAATATGTTGCCATTATTTGTTAATTATAGTGGCGTGTATCAATTACTTAACTAATAATACGGTTAAATTTTATTTAAACATAAAATACCTTGTTAAATTGAAAGATAGGTTTATTTACTTCGATATTAAATTCTCGACGAAACCTTCGGTTTCGTCGAGAGTTGAATCTATGATTATTCAACTAAATCAAAGATTTTCGTAAGTCAGTAAAATCCGAAGGATTCGCTTCAATATAATATTTTAATTTTCGCTTAAATTACACACCATTATACATGTAAGTTTCGGCTTAGTTGAAATAAAAATTTATATATATTACTTATGTGTAATATGTACACGTGTAGTTAGTTAACAATGAGTTATAACGTGTAGCGCTATGCTTACTAAAAATTAGAAAATAAGAACTGGAATTGTTATTGTAGCTTAAATTATATAACGAGGGATATTGTGCATATAAAAGAAGCATATCATGATGGATTTAAAATTTATAGCATTAACACAGATAAAAAAAGAAAACTTTCATGGAATGATGATATATGCGTCGGATGCGGAATTTGCCATGATATTTGTCCTGTTAATGCCATACACATGGGTCCATTGGGTGCAATTGCAAAGGGTAATGTGAGAGCTCCAAAGTTGGACATCGATGAAAATCAATGTGTATTATGTGGAGTATGTTCCTTTGCCTGTCCTTTTGGTGCATTTTCTTTGGATGCGTATGGTCAGGATTTGGTAAAAATTATGGAGAAGAATGCCTTACCTAACAACATTTCTGTAACTCAAGAGGAATGTATTTTATGTAAACAGTGTGAATTAGCCTGTCCCCGTGAAGCTATTGATGTAGTTAGGGAAATGCCTGAGCGAAAAACCCTCGTAATAGGTGAAATATCCATAGATAAAGATAAATGTGTATATTGTGGAATATGTGCGGAATATTGTCCTGCTGATGCTATTAATCTTATACCTAATGAGATTAGTCCCCTTACTTTAAAACCATATAAAGACATTGTGGTAGATACCGACGCCTGTGTATTTTGCAAAGTCTGTGAAATAGCCTGCCCACATAATGCCATTGAGGCAATTTGTTATAAGTGCCCATGGGATAAAAAAATCGAAAAACCAGTATTATATGAAACAATCACAGGATATACAAATATAGATAAAAAATATTGCGTATATTGCGGACGATGTGAAATAACCTGTCCTACTGATGCCATTGAGGTTGAAAAACCATTTGAAGGCGAATTAATTATTCATAACGATATTTGCAATGTCTGTGGTGCATGTGTTGCAATATGTCCATGTAATGCATTAGATATTCCAAAAATGGAGGAACCTGCTCAAAAGATTCCAAAGGTTATACTGAATTCTGATGTATGTGTTTTATGTGGAGCATGTACCCATGCATGTCCTGTTGATGCCATAGAAATTAGGAGAGAACTTAAAAAATAGATGACGGGTTATGCATAAGTTGGTGGTAGTTATACCATAAAAGTCATTTAATTGTACTTTATTTAATTATTATTTTTGGTTATTTAATTCCTTCATCAGCAATGATAAATTTATACCTCTATTTTTGACGGAGCTCCACGAAAATAATGTTTTTAAATACATTTTTAGAGCTCTACTAATAACATTGTTAATAACATATCATAACATTTATATATGTGTAGTATATACACATATAAGTAAATTATTTTGGTGATGGTATGATAAGCATCGACGAAGAATTATGCAAAGGATGTTATATTTGTGTGGAATCCTGTCCAAAAAAAGTATTTAGGATCTCTAAGGGATTAAACAAAAAAGGAATTTATCCATCAGCAGTTGGAAATATTGAAGATTGTAATTACTGCGGCATTTGTGAAATAATATGTCCTGACCAATCAATTGCGGTGAAAAAATGACAATTGACAACAACGGAAAACTTAAACCAGGGAGTTATTTTATGCAAGGTAATGAAGCATGTGCTGAGGGTGCCATAGCCGTAGGATGCGATTTTTTTGCAGGTTATCCTATCACACCATCCTCTGAGGTTGCCGAAAGAATGGCAAAGCGTTTGCCTCAAATTGGAAAAGCATTCATTCAGATGGAAGACGAAATAGGGGCATTAGCAGCGGTTATTGGGGCATCATGGGCGGGTGCAAAGGCAATGACTGCCACAAGTGGACCTGGTTTTAGTTTGATGCAGGAACACATAGGATATGGGGCTATGACAGAAACCCCTTTTGTTATAGTGGATGTGCAGAGGGGAGCTCCTTCAACAGGTCAGCCTACCATGGCCTCTCAAAGTGATATGATGCAGGCAAAATGGGGTTCCCATGGGGATTACCAAGTAATAGCATTAGCTCCGTCCTCAGTTCAAGAGTGTTTTGAATTTACAATAAAGGCATTTAATCTTTCTGAAAAATATAGGGTTCCAGCCTTTGTAATGAGTGATGAAATAGTAGGACACATGCGGGAAAAGCTAACTATTTCAGAAGAAATTGAGATAGTTGAAAGAAAAAAGGGGCTCAATAAACTTCCATTTTACCCAGAAGAAGATTTAATTCCTAAAATGCCAGTATTTGGTAAAGGGTATAAGTCCCATATAACTGGATTAACCCATAATGAAAAGGGATATCCCGATGCAGCATCAAAACCCGATGAACATCATAAATTAGTTGAGAGATTGAATAAAAAGATATTGAATCATGCCAATGAGATATATTCATTTGAGGAAAAATATTTGGATGATTGCGGGGATGTTGTGGTGGTATCCTATGGAGCTCCTTCAAGGTCTGCGGAAACTGCTGTAACTGAGCTCCGTGAAAAGGGAGTTAGTGCAGGATATTTTAGATTGGAGGTTGTATGGCCATTCCCAGATAAAAAGATATTAGAAATTGCCAAAAAAACAGAAAAAATTATTGTGCCGGAAATGAATTTTGGTCAAATCGCGAGGGAAGTGGAGAGAGCATCAAAAGGATTTTGTGATGTAGTATTGCTTCCAAAAACGGGCGGAGAAATACATTTCCCAGAGGAAATTATTGATATGGCAACAGGGAGGTAAAATTATGGAACAACATTTTGCTTTAAAATATTTAAGAAAAGATCGATTGCCGCATATGTTTTGTTCGGGATGTGGTATCGGAACAATTATAAATTGTGCATGCAAGGCATTTGATGATTTAAATATTGATATGGATAACACTATAATGACATCAGGTATAGGCTGTTCTTCAAGGATTCCAGGATACTTTAACTGTGATTCACTGCATACAACCCATGGAAGACCTATTGCATTTGCAACAGGAGTTAAATCATATAATCCTGATTTAAATGTAATTACATTCACCGGTGATGGAGATTGTGCAGCCATCGGAGGAAATCACTTCATACATGCATGTAGAAGGAACATCGATATTACAATTATTTGTGTAAATAATCATATATACGGAATGACAGGAGGGCAAGTTTCTCCAACAACACCCACTGGAAAAAGAGCTACCACTTCACCTTATGGAAATCCTGAAAGGCCCTTTGATTTATGCAAATTGGCTGAAGCTGCCGGGGCTTCATATGTTGCAAGATGGACCACTTCTCACCCATTCCAACTGTCAAAATCCATTAAAAAAGGTATAGAAACTAAGGGATTGGCATTTATTGAAGTGATGTCTCAGTGTTATACATACTATGGAAGGATGAACAATATAAAATCCAACACGGAGCTCATGAAATTGATTAAATCAAACACCATACACATAAATAAAGTAAAAAAACTTTCAAAAGATGGAAAAGAAGCATTAGATGGAAAACTAGTGATTGGGGAATTTGTGGATAAAAAACAGCCTGAATTTACCGATGAACTATATAAAATAATAAAAAACGAATGTTTAATTGAATATCCTTCAATATCAAAAGCATCTAAGGAAGATTAAAGCTTATGGTGGTATTATGAGAAAAGAAATAAGGTTTGCCGGATTTGGGGGGCAGGGCATACTTTTGTCAGGCATAATATTGGGGAGAGCTGCTGCACTGTATGAAAATAGTTATGCCTTTCAAACTCAGTCAATAGGTCCAGAGGCAAGGGGGGGTATATCCCGTGCAGAAGTGGTAATATCAGATAATCCAAAAGACTACCCAAAGGTCAGAAATTTAGACGTATTGGTTGCAATGTCCCAAGAATCTTTGGACACCTATACAAAGGATTTGAGCTCTGGAAAAATCCTTATTTACGATCCTGATATGATGAATAATCATCCCAATAGAGATGATATAGAAATATATCCAGTTCCTGCCACAAAAACCGCTTATAATCTTGGAAATAAAATAGTTGCCAATGTTGTAATGCTTGGGGCGTTAGTAAGTATTACGAATGTAATATCAAAAGAATCTTTAAAAAATGCGGTAGTTGATGCAGTTCCATCAAAATTTAATGAATTAAACCTAAAAGCCCTCGAAAAAGGATTTGAATTAGGACATAATATAAAAGAGTGATATTTATGGAAAAAAACATACTTCCCAATATTGAAGGAAAAACCCCAAACATAGATAAAAACGTATTTATTGATAAAAGTGCAGTGATTATAGGAGACGTTGCCATACAAAAAAATGTTTACATTGGTCCAAACGCTGTTATAAGGTGTGATGAACCTCCAACTAAAGGTATATTAATAAAAGAAGGGGCGAATATTCAAGATATGGTTGTGATACACTGTCTTAGAAATACGTCGGTAGTTGTTGGCAAGGAAGCTTCAATCACTCATTCCACGGTAATTCATGGTCCTGCAAAAATTGGAGATAATGCATTTATTGGGTTTAATTCAGTTGTATTTGGAGCTGAAATTGGAGATAATACAATAGTGGGACATAACTCTGTTGTAGATGGAGTAGGGGGCGATTTAAAAATACCGAATGATAAATGGATCCCCCCAAATACTTCCATATATAAGGATTCAGATGGGATAATAAAAGCATTTTTGCCGAATGGAACTATTTTAACAGATTTTAACAAGCTTCCCGATATTCCAGAATGGTATAAAAAGGTTCCAGGAGATGTTGTGAAAGTAAATAAAGAGTTGAATTTGGGATATAGAGAATTTATTAAATAACTTTTATTTTCTAAGAAGTAGATATATATACGAATATAGGGAATATCGATAAGTTTTAATATCTGATCCATAAAAAAAATATGAGCTCATAATAGGTATGATAAAGGAACAAATCAAAGAGAAAAAGCTCTTTAAGTGAAATAAGATACTAATAGAGATTAGATTCTAACCGATCTTTTATACTATTTGAGTCTATAGCTAAAAGACATGCTTATTCTATCCCAGTTGGGAAGGCAAGTCACGAATCAGTTTTAGACATGTCTAAGAAGAATAAGAAGCTAATAGTAATTGACAAGACCAAACTAAAAGTTAGAAATGAAACTATTTATTGGTATGATCTGATATCATAGTTTAAAACACAGTTGTTAATCTGGTTAGAACTTTATAGTGTTTTATATATTGGTAGAAGTCATTAAACTAATATTCTTCAAATATATTGTATTTTATATTTAATGGAATTTATTTAATGGAATTTAATGTTTGTATATTTTTATGGTGGTATCATGACTCAACATATATTAGCAGGTTTAAGAGCACTCACTGCAAAAAAACTTAGGGAAAAAGGTTTAACGCATGAAGAAATTGCAAAATTACTTAAAGTAGATAGAACTGTAATTACTCATTATTTAGCCGGCAGGATACCTGCAAAAGAAGCTGTTAAATGTGCAAAAGTTACTGCTGAAAAGTTTTATCCAAGGGATGCGGTACTTTTTATTAAAACCGTCTGTAATGATGACGACATTATAAATACAATTACGGAGACACTTATTTCTGATAATATAGATGTTGACGTGGCCATTTCCAATGAGTGTAATTTATGCAAAATATGTATGGATGTGTGTCCAACAAAGGCGATAAATATTGATGATAATATAATTCATATTGACAAAAATAAATGTTGTGGATGTGAGTTATGTCAAGAGTTATGTCCAAAAAATGCAATATTTTTAAAAATAATTAAAGACAAGAGAAGCGAGTTAGATTAATTATATCATGCTCACGGAGGCTTTTTCCAGCCTCTCCATAATGGCAAATCCCAATCCTTTTTTTTCAAAACTTTCTATGATAATTACATCTAGATTTTCCTTATCCATTTCTCTCAATATATTAAATAGATTTTTTGAAACTTGATATAAATTGTCCCTGGTTCCAATACTTCTCTTTTTAATATTATTTGGGTATCTGTGGATTGTTTCATGAGTTGCGATTATTCCAACATTCTCTCCAATTTTGTTATATTCTTCTATTAATTTGTTTATTTTAAAAACCATGTCATTAAGTTTTCCAGTAGCTAAAACTAAGGGAGTATTTGGAGCATAGTGCCTATACTTCATTCCCGGTGATTTAACTTTTTTCATATCTCTTGTAGTAAATATTTCAATATCAACAATCTCTTTTAGTTCTTCAAATGTTATCCCGCCATGTCTTAAAATCAACGGTTTCTCTTCAGTTAAATCAACAACCGTAGATTCTACGCCTATATTGACCTTCCCATCTATTGCATAATTTATTTTATCGTTTAAATCTTCCATTACATGGGATATTGATGTAGGACTTGGTTTTCCAGAGAGGTTTGCACTTGGGGCTGCTATGGGAACTCCTGCCTTTTTTATCAATTTCAATGCTATATCATGATTAGGCATCCTCACAGCAATAGTATCTAAGTTGGCGCAGGTGATTCCTGGAACAATATCTTTCTTTTTTAAAATTAAAGTTAGGGGACCTGGCCAGAATCTTTCTATTAACAACTCTGCATCCTCCGTTATATATGCCACATGTTCTAACATATCCAAACTGTTTATATGTACAATTAATGGATTGTCAATTGGTCTTCCTTTTACTTCGAAAATCTTTTGTATGGCGGAGATATTTAGGGCATCACCTCCGAGCCCATATACAGTTTCTGTTGGAAATGCCACCAATTCTCCTTTTTTTATGGCCTCTGATGCAATATCTATTTCATGGGCGTTTAATATCCTCATAATCTCACTACAATATTGAAGGTTCATTTGGGGCCTTTCTTGGATTCCATCCTTTTTCTCTAAGGAATCTTAATATTTCTTTTTTATCCTCATAAGGGATTTCTCGTTCACTTCTAATGTATAGGTGTAAATCATCAGGTAGACAACCATGATATTTTTTATATATATCCACATAATGGGTTAGTTTTATTAATCTTCCTTTTGGAGTATCATTAGGTCTCATACATAATTTTGCCACCATTGACATGCACTCATTCATGCTCTCAGCACAGTATATTAAATGCAGTGGGGCAGGCTCACACTCCACTTTTTCATTTGTTCGTTTATCAGTAATTTCCCTTAATTTCGATTCTCCCAAATATAATCTTCTATATTTAGATGCATGAGGTCCAACTACTGCAGGAATACCCCATCTATTTGCACCAGTAGCAATTGCCGCCGCCTTCTGACTCATAGCACCCCATGCAATTACACATGCTCCAACTCTATTTAATATATAATCTGCTACATTTTCAAAATTATTTTCAAGGGGCACTTTTGCAAATATATTTGCTATTTTGATGGCACTACCTATAGCATGAGCATTTGCAACACAGGGGCCCACATTTAGAACCCCTCCCTTGTCAAAGTCTCCAGGATATTTTTCATAAAGTGTTTTTCCATCATTATCCCTATAAAGTCCTATGTCCATGACAGCACATCCTGCAGCTACTACAATATACCCTCTTTTTAAAAACTCTTCTGCAATAAGGGCTATTTCATTTTCCCCATTATAGTAGTTGGAACAGCCTGCAAGTGCAATGACTCCTGGAATGTCCCCTAACACAATCGGAGCTCCTACTTTCCTTATTTCAACATCTTGGATAGGTCCCCTACCTGCCCTAATTTTATATCTTTCAGATGATATTTTATCCTTTGAAGCTATTCTTATAATGTCTATTATCGGAAGGTTTCTCTCGCATTCTTCCATACATTTTCCGCATCCTACGCATCTACCGTGAAGTTCTGAAAATAAAGATAAATTTCCAGCTTTACCTTGGATGAAGGCCTCTTTTATTGGAAGCATGGCAGGACATACCCTATTACACCATTCACATTCTGTACATTTATTTATAAGTTCAAAAATGTCCAGGTCGTCATTCTCGTTATTTTTATGTTTATGTTCATGTTTGCGGTCTTTCTTCAATAATAATGCAAGATTAACAGCAACCTTTCCAACTTTCTCCATGTCTTTTATAAGAGCTCCATCATATTTTTTTGAAAGGAGCTCATGAATTATAATATTTTCATCCTTAGAGCTCATGTCGGGCAATCCTAAGGAGCATTTATCACTTGTTGCAATGACAGGAATATTTTTTTCAGCACAAAGTTCTAAAATATCTGCCCTTATACACTGTTCATCCAAAACCACCACATCTGGAACGCCTGATTTTATAAACATCAACTGTCTTGATATTGGACCAACTATTTTTGACTCTTTTGAGTATCTGCTGATATCTATTGCTGTGCAACATAATCCGCATACTTCTATATCATCAGACAAACCATTATCTTCAATATAGTCGATAATTTCTACCCCTGGTGCTATATTATGTCCAATGCACAATATTATCGGCTTCTGATTATCTATTACACCTAATCCAATATCTACTAAAGGTGTGTTAGGCTCCCCCTTATGTAAATTATAATAATTTATCTGGGCCAATTCGGCTATTTCCAATGCTAAATTATCAATCATGCCGGCATGGAGTGCTTTTGATTCAAAATCCAAATGGTTTCCCTCCTGACCTGTATGGGTGGCTGCCAGCAGGTTTGTTATTTCCTTCTCAATATATACTAATATTTTATCTAAATCCTCAACAGTTTTTGGAGTGATTCCTGTAATGGTGGTGGATAAGGGTGCAACAATATCTATGGCATTTCCATAATCTATTTTTAAATTTGGATTTTCTTCCAATATGTGATCAACAATATGTCTAGCATGAGCTGCATGGGTGGATGCCCCAATACAACATGCCAATAATACAATTCTTGCCTGCTGTTTTTCTAAATTAATACCGCATGCTCCTTTTTTATTTTTGGATAAATCACATTTCCCATAGGTGCATAGACAACATAAATTACATAATGGAGCATAAAATGGCCTAAAATGAGACAATAACTTAAAATCCCAGTCCCTGAGTTTTGAATAATCTATATGAACCTTTTTTTTATCAGATGGTGGAGAATCTGCATTTGCCTGCCCTGTATCAAAATTTATTTTCTTAAAATCCATTTTTAATCCTTTAATTGAAAAATTCCTACTTTTATATTCATCAAGCTGAAACACACCATCACCTTTAAATACTATCATTATTAATCATTATATATGTGTAATTGATACACATAATATATAAATATTGTGGTGATAGCATGTCTGCCTGGAATCCTGCATTTACATCTCCAAATCAGGCAATGCTTTGTTCTCCAAAAATAGCAGCATTAACAATAAAAAAATCTAAAAATCCCATGTTTGTTATGGGTTCGTTATTAAATGTACTCCCAGAGGAAATAGCAGAATATGCCATAAAAATAGCAAAATTAAAACATATGACCGTTGTGTCGACAGGAGGTTCCAATCTTACACTTTCAAAATTAAATTTTAAACCCCAATATATTATGGGAGCAGTGGAGCTCATAAATCATTTAAAGGATCCAACTTGGAAAGGTTTTGAAGGTAGAGAAAATTATGATTTAATATGTTTTATAGGCGTACCTTATTATATTGGCTCTCAGGGGCTTTCTACCTTAAAAAATTTTGCGCCGCATATAAAAACACTTACATTATGTAAATTTATGCATCCAAATGCTGACTTATCCTATCCAAATATGTCCTATGATGACTGGATAGTCTATCTTTCAAAGTTGGTTAAATATCTGGAATAAATATCTTTCTACATTATGCCATATGGAAAATTTTATATATTATTGGTGTGTAACATATACACAGTGTAGTATATACACAATATCGGCGATTAATTATAACTCACCCCATGGTGGTAATATGAAAAAACTTGAAGCGCTTTTTTTAACTGGGAGAACAGTCTGGCAAGGTGAGGGAATGGAATCTGGTAAAGAAGGGGAACTATATACCAAAGCATGTTGCATGTTGGAGATGAATCCAGAAGATATGAAAAAAATTCATGTGAATGAAAATGAAAGTGTTTTAGTATATAATGATTATGGAAAGGTAGTTATGAAAGCAGTGAAAGCCAAAGAAGAGCTCCCCGAGGGAATGGTATATGCGGCATATGGTTCATGGGCTAATGTGGTAGTTTGCCCAGATACAAATAGCACAGGAATGCCGTATTTAAAGGCCATAAAAGTTACTATTAAACCTGTAACGCAAGAACTGGCCAATAATTCCCTTGATTTAGTAGAAAAAACTTATATGTCAAAGATTTAACTCAATCCGGTATTATGAAGGTGAAATAATGGAGGTAATTAAAGATGTTGTATGTCCATTTTGTGGGTGCGTATGTGATGATGGAGAGGTTATAGTAGATGGTGGACATATAACTGGAACAAAAAACCTGTGTAGAATTGGCCATGCAAAATTTATGCACCCTACACATGGACAAAGACATTTAACCCCAATGATGCGGGATGATAAGGGAGAATTAAAAAAGGTAGATATCGATACTGCAATAGAAGAATCTGCAAGGATACTTGCAGAGGCAAGCTGGCCACTGCTTTATGGGTGGAGTGCCACACTATGCGAAACCCAGCAAAAAGGCATCGAGTTAGCAGAACTTGTTGGAGGGGTATTTGACAACACTGCAACAGTGTGTCATGCACCTTCGATTTTAGCAGTTCAGAATAGAGGATATCCAGTTTGTACATTAGATGAAACAAAAAACTATGCTGATTTAATAATATATTGGGGATGCAATCCAATGCATGCCCATCCAAGGCATGCAAGTAGGTATTCCATATATGCCAGAGGATTTTTTAGAGAAAGAGGAAAACGGGATAGAACAATAGTTGTTGTGGACCCGAGAAAAACCGACACTGCAAAAATGGCAGACATCCATATACAACCATATCCTGGGACAGATTACCTTATTGTAAGTGCTTTAAGAATGATACTAAATGGTGTAGAACCACAACAGGACGTAATTGCAGGAGTTCCAAAAGAAACTCTTTATGAAGTATTTGACGCCATAGGAAGGCACCAGTTCGCCATGCTTTTCTTTGGCATGGGGCTCACACAGAGTCCTGGAAAATATATGAACATAGATCCTGCAATAACTTTGATATCTGATTTAAATAAGCATATGAAGGCTGTTCTTCAGCCTATGAGGGGACACTACAATGTTGCAGGGTGCAATATCACTGCAGCATATGAAACTGGGTATCCTCTTGCCGTAGATTTCTCAAAAGGATATCCAACATATAATCCTGGTGAAAGTTCCGCCACGGATATGCTTATAAAAGAACATGCAGATGCAATGCTTGTTTGTGGTGCTGACCCAGGACATTCATTCCCAAATAAAGCACTTGAACATGTGGCAAATATACCTGTTATCAACATAAATCCTGCAATTAATCCAACTGACCCATTATCTGATATAATAATACCGTGTGCGTTTGGTGGAATAGAGTATGAGGGAACATGTTATAGAATGGATTGTGTGGCAATAAGGGTGAAAAAGGTCATCGATGCTCCAGAAGGGATATTGAACGATACAGAAATACTTGAGAGAATGATTAAGAATATTAAGAAAATGATATAACTGAATATGTAACTGGATATCCTCTAGTAAATTATACGTAAATATGCGTAAATTATGCAAGTGTGGTAAAGAGGAACCCTTTAAGGGACTCTCTACCTATTTTACCACATATTTTCTAAAGCATACATTTAATATGAATATTATTACTTTTCTTTTTTATTTATGTATATAGTATGAAAAAACCATATACAATAATATCATTTATCATTATTAATAATGACAAATAAGGGGTATGATGAATCTTTGAAAAACATCTAACGAAAAATAATCCATGCATATTCTAATACATAAATGGAGGGCGGGAATATGGGATTAAAAAAACAAAAAAATTCCACAATACAGTAAAACAGACCATAATGTTGGTAGTATATGGTAATCTAACATCGGTCTTTGTATGTATGATGTACACCACATATATAATTTCTCAAATATTGTGATATATTTTAGCTACAATGTATCGATATTTTCATACTGGAGGATACTATGATAACATATGATGAAAAAATATCATTACCGCAGAATAATCACGAATATTCAAAAAACGCCACTACTAAGGCAATAAATATATCAAAAAATTCCACAATAATAGTTACAACATATGTTGGCAATGATTAAATTCTTAAATATGTAAAAGAAGGGATGCGTAAAAGTCTTTGATTTTAAGAGAATAAAATATCGGCAACTACTCAAATTTAAAAAGGGACGTATTATGAAAGGATCAATGGAGATAAAGAAAATATTAAATGATTTAATAAATTGTAATATAACAATTGATGAAGCTGAAACTCTTCTAAAAATACACCAAATTGAAAAAATTGAAAGGAAGATAAAAATAGATATTAATAGGGAGTTAAGGACAGGTATTCCAGAGGTTGTTTATGCCAGAAATAAAGACTTTGAGGATATAATTTTAACGTTAAAGGAGATTGTAGAAAAAAATGGCATAGGGTTTGCCACAAAATTAAAACATAGAGATATTTTAAAACTAAAAGAAGAGAAAAATGATATAATAAAAACATATGATCTTTATAATTTTGAAATAATACTAAATGAAAAGGCAAAAGCAGTAGTTTTTAAAAGAAAAGATTTTAAAAATGTTATTTATGGGAAAATAGGTATTTTGGCAGCTGGAACAAGTGATATAAACATTGCAGAGGAGGCAAAAATCACAGCAGAGGTAATGGGATGTGAGGTTATTTACTCATATGATGTAGGGGTTGCAGGAATACACAGGTTGTTTGATCCCCTAAAAAACATGATTGAAAATAAAGTATCCTGCATTATTGTGATTGCTGGAATGGAGGGGGCATTACCATCTGTGGTGGCAGGTTTAGTAGATATTCCAGTAATAGGTGTTCCAGTATCCGTAGGGTACGGAGTAGGGGAAGGGGGAAAAGCAGCTCTATACTCTATGCTTAACTCCTGTGCTCCCGGGCTGAGTGTTGTAAATATAAACAATGGGTTTGGTGCAGCATGTTTTGCTACTTTAATAGTGAAACAGATTTATAAATCAAAAAAATAAAATTACAGTGCTTCTACGGAGTACCTTTAAATCAAAAATTTAGGTGATGTATTGTAAACATTATTAGTTACTTTTATGGCAAAATAACCGGCCGATATGATGAAAGATGGCATAGGTATGTTATATTGGAACAAAATGCATTGGGGAAAATATCTATTTACAGGCTACTGCCTTAAATTTGGGGGCTGTTTTAGTTTAGGCGTTTCGAGACGAAGATGTTGCAGGAATACTGTGAATAAAATGGTTTGTATGGTCCTATCCCCAAGGATCTAGAATAAATTGTAGTAATTTATCATACTTAACAAAAATTATATATGGCATGCATATGTAATTTCCTTTAGTGTACAGCATACACAGAGAGGGATATAATGAAAAAGCTCGTCATATGTATGGTATCACTGCTATTTATCGGTATGATGGCAGGATGTGTAGATTCAGGTACATCTGCAGGTACGGTCGATGAATCAGGTAAAATAAATACTAATGTCAATACTAATACTAATGTCAATACACAATCAGAAAAGCCAAGTGTATTAACACTGTCTATTACAACAAGTGTTTATGCTACGGGGTTGGCAGAAGCGATTTCTGAAAAATTCAAAGAAAAATTTAACACTGAAGTTAGGTTCATTCCAAAGGGAACCGGTGGAGCAATATTGGATGCTAAAAGTGGAGCATCTGATGCTATAATTGTTCATGCAGTAGGTTCAGAAGAAAAATTCATGAATGAAGGATATGGAGTAAATAGAAAGGTATTTGCGTACAATTTCTTCATAATTGTAGGTCCAGAAAATGACCCTGCGGGTATAAAAGGGTTAGAACCTCAAAAAGCATTACAAAAAATAGTTGAAGCAGGAAGGGCAGGAAAGGCAATATGGGTTACAAGAGATGACAACTCAGGAACTAACAAAAAAGAGATTAAATTATGGGCCGCTGCAGGTTATGACTACGAAGAACTTAAAAAAGAAGGATGGATGAGAAGCACAGGTCAAGGTATGGGTGACACCTTAAAATATACTACCTCAGAGGACGTGAGGGGTTATACCCTTAGTGATACTGGAACATATTTAAAATACAAAAAAGAAGGATTAATAGATCTTGAAAAATTGGTTGATAAGGGAGAGGAATTAACAAATGTTTATGCCATAATATTGATTAATCCAGAAAAAATAGAAGGTAAGGATTTCGAAAGAGCTTCAAAATTAGCAGAATGGCTCGTATCTGATGAAGGACAGGAATTTATCGGAAATTATGGTAAAGACGAATTTGGAGTATCTTTATTTAGTCCAGCAGTTCCAGTTCTCACCAATAAAGAAGCACCAATATACCAGTGGATTGCAAAGTATGGATTTATAAAAGAAGGTAATAAATATACCGAATGTCCAACAAAATTCAGATACAATACAAACTGGAATTTCTTTGAATTTGATTCAGCTGAAATAACGGGCTAATAAGTCAAAGGTGTAACGTAATGTTCGAGTACTTAATAAAAGGATTCATGGATGCGCTAGTGCTTATACAAGACGATTACGTCTTGGAAATAGCATGGAGATCCATAAAAATCTCAGGTAGTGCCACTTTATTATCTATATCGTGGTCACTACCCATTTCTATTTTTATTGCGTTTAAGAAATTTAAAGGAAGATTTTTTATAAAAAATTTTATAAATTCGTTTATGGGAATTCCTACTGTGATATGGGGGCTTATGCTCTATCTTCTTTTTGTGCCGAAGGGACCATTGGGCTTTCTCGATTTGCTGTATTTTGAAAGTGGAATAAGTATAGGGCAGGCCCTTCTTATTACTCCAATAGTTATGAGCATAATTATTGACTCTTTTGAATCTGTTGAGAAAAATATTAAAGAGTTATGTCTGACACTTGGTGCAAGTGAGATTCAAACTACCATTCAAATTATTAAAGAAATCTGGGGATGGATTATACTAGCGACCATTACAGGATTCAATAGGGCAATATCTGAATTAGGTATAGCTTTGATGATAGGTGGAAATATATACGTAAGTGGAGGGTATTACAACACAAGAGTTTTGACAACTGCAATACAGATGCACACTGTTAGGGCAGATATTAGCACTGCAATAGCCCTTGGAATAATTTTAATGAGCATAATTATTATCGTTAATTTGATATCCAATTTAATAAGAAGAAAGTGGTATTAATGGGAGAATATATTGAGTTAAGGAATATCACAAAAAGATACGGCAAAAGAAGAGTTCTCGATGATATTAATTTAAACATTAAAAAAGGAGAAATCTTTTGTATAATGGGACACAGTGGTGCAGGAAAAACCACCTTACTTAAAATCTTGGCACTTATTAATAAACCCGATTCTGGAAAGTGCCTCATAGATGGTAAAGAGGTTAAATGGGATATGGAATTTAGAAGAAGAATTACTATGGTATTTCAAAATCCCGTCATGTTTAATTCAACAGTCTATAATAACATAGCATACGGACTTAAAGTTAGAAAGTACCCCAAGGAAGAGATTAAAAAAAGAGTGGAGGATGTTCTAGAACATATAGGTTTATTGAGTTATAAAGATAGAAGGGCAAAATCACTCTCAGGAGGGGAAAAACAACGGGTGGCACTGGCAAGAGCTCTGGTTATTGAACCTGAAGTTTTATTAATGGATGAACCTACTGCAAACTTGGATCCCAGCAACTCCATATTAATTGAAAATATTGTAAAAGACACTGTCAAAAAATATAATACTACAATTGTTTTGGCAACTCACAACCTCTTTCAGGTGAAACGATTATCGGATAGCACAGCTCATATGTATAACGGGAAAATCATCGAAGTTGGAGATACTAAAAAAATATTTTCTAATCCAAAACATGAATTAACGAAAAAATTTATAAATGGGGAAATGTTCTACTAATGCTTTTTAAATGTCCAAACTGTTTTATTGTTTTCTTCATTATATTCTACTTTTTGAAATTCCACCTTATAACCATATAAATTGCTAATTAAATACATGTAGATAATACAGGGTGCTAGCGTTATTGGAATGTTTTCCTTATTTAATTGGATTATACTTTCCCTCAATACTGGATTTATAACATCTAAAACAACAGTACTTCCATTTTCCTGAAATATTAAATCATCACTAAGACCCATTTCATTTATAAATGCTTTTTTTAATTCTTCTTCATTTAATTTTTCCTTATTTAATATATTTTGAGAATAGAGGTAATTAATTATATATTTTGATGCCAATCTCGATAAAGTTCTTGAATTATTCCCAATCATAGTATATAATGCTTTATTTGTAACATAAATCATGGCATTTAGTAACCTAACAGCTTTCATTTTATCTCCTGTTAATATAAAAATTAAAATTAAAAATTAAAATAATATTTATCCCACGTTATACCGAAGATGTGGATGGAGCTCCTAAATCTTGTGATTTATTAACGGTTATGGTAATGGCATTCACTGGGCAGGCTTCAACACAGGCGCCACATCCACCACATAACTCACTGTTTATAACACTAACTACGCCATTTACAACCTTAATAACTATTATACTTTCATCATCTGGTCCCTTTCCACCATATGTGTTCGGATCTCTTGCATTTACTGGGCATGCAACCACGCAATTTCCACATCCATGGCATTTTTCAGGATAAACTACTAGCCTATACATTCAACCACCTCAATTATCCGCCAATAATTTTTTAAATGCCTTTTGCCAGGCAGTTACTTTTATTGGAGTCATGTTTATATTTACTCTTCTGACTTTTATTGCATCAATTGGACATGCATGGGCACATGCCCCACATAAAACACATACTTCTGGATTTACGGCAATCTTTGGAACTTTTTGGGCAGGTTCATCCGGTTTTGGAAATACCAATGCATTACATGGACATATCTCAATACATGCACCGCAGGCATTACAGGCATCGTCATCGATAAGTAATTCCCCTTCAAATGGTTTTTCAACCTCAATGGCATCAGTAGGACAAATATTTTCACACCATCCGCATGTAACACATGATTCTTTGTCAATATTGGTTTCTCCTTTAATGGAACCATATAATTTTGGTTTTTCAATTCTTTTAGCCAACGGACATTTATAGCAAATGACTTCTATTGCATCATGAGGACAGCTTATTTCGCAAACTTTACAGTATACGCAGGTATTTGTATCCACTACAATATCTGCAAATGGTTTTAAATTTAAAGAATTAGTTTCATTTGGTATGAGCTCTATTGCATCAGCCGGACAATAGTCTGCACAGATACCGCACAATACACAGGTATCTTTGTCAATATTTATTTCTCCTAACACGAGATGTTTCCTTTCTGGAAGCTCCCGATCTACATTTATAGCTTCTTGTGGGCAGATGATTTCACACTGCTTACATAAAACACATGAGTTCTGATTTAAATTAATACCTCTAAGTATTTTGGGGTAGTGTGGAATTTCTTTTATGGATTTATCGTTAATTTGCAAAGATAGCGCCTCAAATGGACATGCACAAGCACACATGCCACACAATACACAAACTCCTCCATCAACATCCATCTTTGGAGCACATACATTATTTTTTGCTATTGCCCCCAGCGGTCCCATATTTATCGCATCAACAGGACATATATCCGAACAAATACCGCATCCGACACATTTATCCTCACTCCACGAAAGTTCCCTGCGATTAGTGCCGCCCCTAAATATTTTAAATCCTTTATCATAAACCTCCTTTGTTTGCATGTATACCACTCTCAATAGATTAATAGTTAGGGCATTAATTCATATATATCCGTATTGCTCACAGGTAATGGGTTATTCGGCAATAAATGCTCGTTATGTTCTGCTGACGCATATATTACTGTTTTTTTGTTTCCTCTACACGCCGTATCTCCTATGAATTTATAATATCTTCCTTCTATTGTGTCATCATTTATGGACGGATTGACTACTTCTCCATCATATAGGAAGGAAACATGCCCTATTTTTATCTTCCCTTTTATGACTATGATTCCTTTACCTTCTGCTTCGGCACCTACTCTTCCATCTGCATTTCCTTCAACGATTATTATTCCTTTATTTATGTGAATTCCACACAACAATCCAACATTGCCTTTGATTATAATTTTTCCTCCACTTAAGTACTCCCCTACTTCATCTCCTGCATTACCTTCAACAATAATAGTTCCACCTTTCATACCTCTCCAATCTCCCCTATAAGAAGAACCAAGGTAGTTTCCAGCATTTCCTTTTATTATCAATTCTCCTCCTTTCATCTGCTGACCGGCAAATGAGTCTGCATCACCATTGACCACTATTTTTCCTCCCTTCATAAGAGCTCCTACATACATCCCAACATTTCCATTTATGACAATTTCACCTGAGCTCATTTCCTTACCAATGTTTTTAACCCTGCTTAAATCCCCATTAATGATTATTTTAGTATTTTCTGGCGTATCTCCTACTTCACCTGAAATTTTAAAGAAATCTGAAAGAACTTTTTTCTTTTTACCATTGTAAACAGGTAAATTTTTAATATCCTCCAAGGTTTTTCCTGCAAATACGTCCGGGGATATACATTCTACGTCAAGAACATTTGGAGATTCTGTGAGCTCTAAAATGATTTCTTTTACATCTTTTTCAACATTTTCCTCCATAGGATGAATTATATTTTCAGCAGCAGTCGTCATTTTAATCACCCTTGTATCCTACTTTAATGGTTTTCCTATGTGGCACATATTCATAACCTGTCCAGTATGTGGATTTCTGCATTGCATAGTATTTTTTAAATTTCATTTCCAAATCATTGAGCATATCTTTGTATATTTCCTTATCACCAAATTCTGATTCTACAATGTAGGTTTTGCCCATATGTTCTGGATTAACAATTCGCCCCTCTTTTACAACTATTTCTCCACCTTTTATTGTATAATGGGTTTTCATAAAGGCTTTTTTTATGGTTTCAGGGTCATTTAATTTGTCTTTTTCAGGGTCTAGGTTATATATTGCTATATCTGCATCAGCACCAATTCCTAAATGTCCCTTTTCAGTTAGTCCCAAAACTTTTGCATTTGCGGCTCTTGTAATTGTTGCAATTTCGTATAATGTATATTCCCTATCTAAACTTTCAATTATGGCGTTTCTCCTTACAGATTTGTTAATTTTCGCTATTTTTTCATCCCTTGCTTTTTTAGACATGAGCCATGAAAAGACATCAGGGTATCTTATAAACGGACCCCCATTTGGATGGTCTGTTCCAAACAGCACCTTCCAAGGATCATCTATTAAAAGTGCTAATTCCAATCCTGCAGCCCATTGGATGGCATTTACTGGGTTTTTTCCGTTGTAAATAAATGGGGTCAAACCGCTACCACATTCAAGCCCCACATCATTATTGGCCCATTTTAAATTTGTGGTGGAATATAGATTATATTCCATAGGACCGTCCCCAGTCATTGTTGTGGTTTCATCAAGTGTAACAAATCCAACATCTATGGTAATATTTTTTGTTTTATTTATGTAATCTGCAATAGCATCTGCTTTTGAAGAAAAGTCTTTCCACGATTCTCCTCCATAGGAGTAGAACTGAACATGAGTGGCATGAACAACTTGTTCCCTCTCTGAAACTGTATTAACAGATACATCCAATGCGGCATCTGCGTTATCTATAAATGTGTCCCAGTTTCCAGGATGCCCCAAGTTATTGCCGTGTAAGTGTATAGAATGGGGGAGCTCTAACATTTCATTTATCTCTGCAAGTCCTTTTATTATCTCATTAGATGTTAGATTAAAATAAGGAACTGGGTCTCTACCACTGGTTATATTTTTTCCCCAGCTCCATGCTTCCACCCCTCCAGGATTCACAATCTTTATACCATATGCCTTTGTAGCATTTAAAAGCCAAGATACATAGGCGGCTGCTTTTTCTAACTCTCCATCGTGCAAATATTCCATTATCATCCAATTATTTCCCATTAAACATATACCGCCTTTATCAATTAGGGGAGTTCTTTCGAATTCTTCATGCAAGTGTTTTGCACCCATTGGAGCAAATGCAGGGTCAAAACATGTGGTGTACCCCATTTGGGCATATCTGTATCCGGTTGTCCATGTTGGCATTACCGAAAATCCTCCTCCCCCTCTTTTTACCATCATTACCCTATCTATATGTGGTATTTGTGCCATGGGGTCGGGATTTCTTCTTATATCCTCTGGTCTCAACATTCTACCAACACAGACTTTGGAGCCTGCTATATGTGTATGGTGATCAACACCCCCCGGCATAACGACTTTATTTTTAGCATCGATTTCTAATGCTTCTTTTGAAACATTATCTACGATTTTTCCATCTTTAACCATTATATCTTTAATTTCCCCGTCTATGCCATTTTTTGGGTCATAGACGTAGCCATTTTTTATTATTAATTCCATAATATCACCTAACAAACCGTTCTGTTTGTTGCAGGAAGTGCTATTTTTTCATGGCAGTTTGGACACTGTACTATTGCATTGAATGAATCAACATATTCTGTTAAAGATTTACAGTGCGGGCAGTACCAGATTCTTTTTCCAGTATTTTTACAAACCCCTGCTTCACAAACTATTGGTATCCCATTAAATGCAGTATTTTTTCGCATTTTGAAATTTTTTAATGATTTAATATAGAGCTCCAAAATATATTCATCAACACAATTCTCCCCACAATATGGACATTTCATAACACCACCTGTGTATATATTACACAGTGTATATATTACACATTATGGTATATAAAATTTATCAATTAAAATATTATATACGCGCATGTACATTAGAAAAATTTACCAATATTTTTTTAATGTCTTCAGTGGCCTCTTTCATATTTTGGGCTTTAAGTATTGCTGAAATAACAGATACTCCATCTACTCCAGTTTTCAGGACTTTTTCTACATTCCTATGGTTTATTCCACCAATTGCAACTATTGGAATATTAATATGTTCAGCTATTTTTCTCAACCCTTCTACACCTATAACCTTAACGTTATCTTTTGTTTTTGTTGGAAATATTGAACCAACACCAAGATAATCCGCTTCCTTTTCCAATTCTACGGCCTTTTCAAAACTATACGCCGATGCACCAATAATAAGATTGGGGGCAATTTCTTTGGCTAACGAGACTGGCATGTCATCTGATCCAAGATGAACTCCATCTGCATTTATGGTTAATGCCACATCAACCCTGTCATTTACAAAGAAAAGAGCATTATAATCTTCAGTTATTTTTCTAATGTTTTTTCCAACTTCCACCATTTCTTTAGTTGATGTATTTTTAATTCTCATCTGTATTGCAGTTGCCCCTCCCTCTAATGCTTCCTTTACAGTTTCTATTTCATCTCTTATCCTCCTATCTGTGATAACGTAAAGTTTAAGTCTTTTTCTAAGATTCAACCATTATCACCTTCATTTTTTCAGTTATTGTTTTTTCATTGATCCTATAAAGCCAATCATAAAGTTTTGTATGAAAACTTCCAGGATATTTAGACTCTTCATAGGCTTTTTCAGCAACAATACCAAATGTAGTTAATGCAGATACGGTGGCTTTTAAGGGTTTTTCAACTGATAAAAATGCTCCAATAATTGTAGTTACCATACATCCGGTTCCAGTAACCCTTCCAAGCATTTCATGACCGTTATATATTGCATAAGTATTATTTCCATCACTTACATGATCTATCGGTCCAGTAACCGCCACAACAGTGTCAAACTTCTCTGCAGCCTTACATACTAACTCTTCTGCTTTACTCACGTTATACCCTACCGAATCAACACCTCTCGTCTTTCCATATTCCCCTAGTAGGGCCGCTATTTCACCAAAGTTACCCCTAACAACATCAATATTTCCTGTTTCAATAAGATTAAGGGCGACTTCTGTTCTAAATTTGGTTGCTCCCGCCCCTACTGGGTCAAAAACTACAGGTTTGTTTAAATCATCTGCAATTTTTACTGCTTCTTTAACTGAAGAGATCCAATGTTCATCAAGTGTTCCAATATTGATTACAAGTGAATCTGCTATCATTAACATATCTTCAAGTTCCTCCATTGCATGGGCCATTACCGGTGAAGCCCCAAGTGTAAGTAGTGCATTTGCAGTTGTGTTCATAACTACGAAATTTGTGATGTTTTGAACTAAAGGTTTTTTTTCTCTAACTTCTTTTAAAGCATTTGGTATCCAATCCATATTTTCACCTATTATCCAAGTGATTTTCTAATTTCGGCCATTTTTTGCACGTAATAGTTTTTCTCTTCTTCACTAATATCCTTGTTTTGACTTGCAAGTATATCGGCAAGTGCCCAGTGTAATTCTTCAGTGTGGGTAGCATACCCATAATCAACATCAAGATACTCTTCAACAAGCTTTAAATCATGTTTTAATTCATCGGCTATTTTTTTATCGAAATAAGACGATAATGCAGGAATGCATACATAATGACTTGCAAATTCCAAATCTGATTTTAGAGATGGATAGTAATAAAGAATCTCCCCTTTTGTTTCTTCAAGGGCTTTTCCAGTTCCAATAAACTCCGGCGGTATACCCATAGTATATAATGCCCCGGTGAATTTTATGGCACGAGGTAGTGGTGGAAGTTTATCTACTTTAAGAGGCTCTAATTCTACCTTTATTTCATCACTGCATAAATTTCCAATTTCTTCGGGCTTTGGAACATCCCTTGCATAGCCAACAGGTGCTTTTCTTGAAAGCCTATCCCTCATATTTGGCAGCCAGTCGGAAACAGTATTTACTTTATCACATATTCTATAAAATATTCTTAGATAATGTTTGGTGGAAATGCCCACAAAATCTATGAGCTCTTGATAGTCATCATATTTTAATCTACCATTTTTTGGTAATTTTTCTTTTAGATATTTTGCAGTTTTACGGGTTTTTTCAGGACCATGGTCATATCTTAGGGCAGATTGTATAGATACGGTCCTTATACCTTTATACTCATTCACAAAATTAGATATATTTTCATAGGTTACATGGCCCCTAAATGGCAATGAACCAGCTCCAATTATGGGATATACGTCTAAGCCCACTTCATCAGACCAGTCATACACTTCTGATATTGCACATTTAACAGAAAGTACTGCAGGTAAAAATCCATAGGATAATGCAGGGTCGCTTCTACCGAAAAATACTCTCATGTAGGGAATGTCGATATTATAACTCTGACATTTCTCATAATATTCTTTTAAAATTTTTGAAGCGTTTAGTAATTCTGGAACTTCTTCTATCAAAGGGATTAGATGTATGTCATCTGCTTTTTTCCCCATTCTGTTATTGCACAGGTTTAATAGAGATAATATCCATCTTTTTGTTCCAACTAATTCATCCGCACTTTTTGTCATCGGATGAACTACTTCCAATATCCCTGCTTCTTCATTTACTTCTTTTGCCTTATAATCTGCTTCAATTGTGGACATTAATGCCATGAGCTGTCGGAATAATGTTTCTTCCGAGGATGATGGAATTCTTGGGGTAATTCTAACATCTTTTCCAGGAATTAAATCAGTTTCATGCAAGAGATTTAACGTTATCTGAACGGTTTGATGATAGGGAGTTAATTTTCCCTCATAGTCCACAAAATATTCATCACAGTCTAAATCCTTTAAACATTCTATAGCTTCCTCCGGTTCTTTTTGAACTGGAATATATCTTTTAGCATTATCTGGATGTTGGGTAGCCATTGCACAGGGTATCATATTTTCACCTCTATACATTGTGGAGTATCTACACATATATATAGTTTATCGTTTTTTATTATTCCGGTCATTTAAATATGTAAAAAATGTTTTTAGATGAACAATGATTAAAATAGCATATATCGATCCAGCAATGCCCGATAATACACAAATTATCTCAATAGATATTATTTCTAAGTTTATTGCTTTAATGTTAGTTTAATATTTCAAAAGACTTGCTATGAAAAGACGCTACGGAAAAAACCAACATTAAGTATTTGATTGGAGTTATCGTTGGAAGCGGGATAATTGGATGCCCTTTGATAAATTTATAAATTTTTAAGTTTATAATTGTGGGGTGTTTTTTAAGTTCTAAAACTGCATATATGCTAAATATAATATTATAACACCAATACAATAATAATACAAAACTAAAGTGATTTTATGTTTTTGCCAACGAATAAAGATGAGATGGATGAAAGAGGATGGGAAGAACTCGACGTAATTATAGTAAGTGGGGATGTGTATATAGACCATCCTTTGTTTGGAGCTCCTGTTGTTGGAAGGTACTTAGAGAAATTTGGATACAGAGTAGGGATAATATCCCAGCCAGACTGGAAAAACTTAGACGACATAAAAAAATTGGGGAGACCAAACTATTTTTTTGCAGTGAGCTCCGGTAACTTAGACAGCATGCTTGCCCACTACACGCCCCAGAAAAGACTTAGAGATTTTGATGCGACATCTCCTGAAGGAATAAGAAATAGGCCAGATAGGGCAACTATTGTTTATACAAATTTAATCAAGAGAGCATTTAAAGGTATTCCAGTGGCATTGGGCGGTATTGAAGCGTCTTTGAGGAGATTTGCCCACTACGATTATTGGCATAACAACGTGAGAAGAAGTATCCTAATGGATGCAAAGGCAGATATTCTTATGTACGGAATGGGCGAAAAAAGCATCCTGGAAATAACAAAAGCATTGGAAAGCGGAGAAAACATTAAAGATTTAGAAATCAATGGAACTGTTGTTAAATGCAGTAAAGACAAAGTAGATGACTTAAGGAAAGAATACGATTTTGTTGAGCTCCCAAGTTACGAGGAAGTCAAAGACAATAAAGTGAAGTATGCCGAGATGCATAAAAAACTAATAACTATGGATAAAATAACTGCCCAAAGACACGGGAATCAGTATGTTGTCCAATTTCCACCAAAATATTTAACTGAAAAGGAGATGGATGAAATATATTCCCTTCCATTTGAAAGAAAGGTTCATCCTTCTTATGATTGTCATATTCCTGCAATAGTTCCTGTTCAGTTTTCGGTTGTGACTCATAGGGGATGTTTTGGAGGATGCTCCTTTTGTTCAATACTTCATCATCAAGGGAAAGTTATCCAAAGTAGAAGTGAAAAATCAATACTGAATGAAATAAAAAACCTTCTAAATCATGAGGATTTTAAAGGAGTCATCCAAGATGTAGGAGCTCCAACTGCCAACATGTATAAAATGGGGTGTAAAAAAGGAATTGCCCATAAATGCCCAAAAAATTGCCTATATCCAGAGGTATGTCCCAACTTAATCATTAACCATAAACCATTGATTGATTTGATGTCCAAGATTAGGGATTTGGTGAGCGATAGGGACGTTAAAGTTTATGTGAGATCTGGAATTAGATACGATTTGACATTATACGATGAAGACTACGGTATGGAGTATCTAAAAGATATTTGTAAGTACAACGTATCAGGCAGGTTAAAGGTCGCACCTGAGCATGTTTCAAAAGATACATGTAAGGCGATCCAAAAACCAGGCGGAACTTTATTTAAAAAATTCCTTGATGCATACAGAAAATATGCTGAAGAATCGGAGCGAAGCGAAGAGTTACAAAACTCGAAGAGTTTTGTCCGAACTGGAGGAACTAAGGAAATAATTCCATACTGGTTAATTGCCCATCCTGGCTGTACAATAAAGGATATGATAGAGCTGGCGGAGTTTGTACATGAAAATAACTGCTATTCAAAACAGGTGCAGGTATTTACTCCAACGCCTATGACATTATCGACAACAATGTATCATACAGGGATAAATCCAATCGACATGAAAAAAGTTTATGTCCCTTATTCATACAGTGAAAAGAAAATCCAAAAGGCCATTTGTCTATATAGGGAGAAAGAGAACTGGAAAAAGGCTTTGGAAGGATTTAAAACGGTAGGATATAAAGGCACAATTTACAAATGGATAATGAAGAAAATGAAGAAAAAAACATCACGTGTTGGTTCTAATTAGCTAAACAATTAGTAATCAATAACATCCGAATACCACATTTCCCAAAGAAAAGGTATTTTAATATCAAGATTATTATGTATTCCCGTTAAATGAGATAATGTAATAGGTAATTAAAGAACTATCATACCTAAACTAGGAGGTAAAAAATGGGGATATATGGCATTGATTCTGACTTAGATCCAAAAAAAGACCATGTTCTTTATAAGGATGATGATCATGAAGTAATTTATCTTGGAACCAATATGTCAAATAGTGGAGATGTGGATGTTAATAGCTACCTAATAATAAATAAAAGGAAAGGATTTTTATTAGACCCTGGTGGATATAAAATATTTCCCAAAGTTCTTTCAAATATCTCTAAATATGTAAATCCCAGAAATGTTGAATATATTTACATGTGCCATCAGGACCCTGATGTAGCTGGGAGTATTCCACTTTGGAGGTCAATAACTAATGCTAAACTTGTAACCAGCTGGCTTTGGATAAGATTTTTACCCCATTTTGGATTTGATGATATAGATAGTGTGGCATTCCCATTACCTGATGAAGGAAAAACTTTGACCTTTGGTTCAACAACCTTGGAATTTATACCTGCACACTTCCTTCACAGTCCTGGTCATTTTACAATATATGACAAAAGAAGCAAGTTTTTATTTACTGGAGACATTGGAATAGCCACGTTAGAAGAACCATCACTGGTAATTGAGGATATGAACAAACACATTCAAGTAATGAAACCACTTCACGAACGATTAATGGCAAGTAATGCTGCATTAAGACATTGGGTTAAAAGGGTCCGTAGTTTAGATATAGAGGCAATCATACCACAGCATGGAGGAATAATTCCAAAAAAACATGTTGGTAAGTTTTTTAATTTTTTGAGTAATTTAAAGTGCGGTGTTGATTTGATAAGGTGATACCATGGAAAACAATATTATTATCGCATCAGATGTTCTTTCAGACGCAGTTCGGCTAGAGTCGGCAAATAAGGAAACATCAAAAATAATATACGAATTAGTAACTGAAATTAGCGAGCAGTTCTTAAAAAATAATGCCATGGTTGTTGAAGACGTTGAAAATCTCTCAAAGATCATAGATGAACTTGAAAAATTTAGGGACGATTTTTTGCCATTCTTTCAAAAGCTCGAAATATTTGCAAAGGAATTCAACAAACTTGTTGAAAATTTAGAATATATTTCTAAAATAAGCAATTCAATAAACAATGTTGCAAAACATACTAGTTTGATAGCGTTAAATGCATCAATTGAAGCTGCAAGGGCTGGAGAATCTGGAAAAGAATTTGCAGTTGTAGCCAACGAAATAAGGAAAATGGCCACTCAAACTATGAACCTTACAAAAGAAATCAAGAAATTTAATTCTGAAGTAATGAATGATCTTGACGTATTAAAAGAGATTTTAAATGTTATCGACAAAACAAAAGAAGGGACAAGAATGTTGGCAAAAGATATCGATGAAATCGTTAAAATAAATAATAGACTAGAAAAGGTCACAAATGACCAAGAGATATTTGTTCATGACATAAAAAGTTTAAGTGGAATCTCAATAGCATTGGAAAATCTTAATAAAATGCAAGAAAAATTTAACAAAGATTTAGGCAACCTTTTAATTCAACTATCTATTGAAGTTTCTGAAGCCAATAAAGTTGATTCCCATTAGATCACCATTAATGAATTCAATTTTAATTTAAGTACTTGAATATGATATCGAAAATTATATATACTATAAATGATAGTGTAGTATTAAGGCACAATAATAAACATCCATGTAAATTAAGTCGTAGGGGATTGTAAGTATAGTCATTCTTCGAATATGTTACATAAACCTTTCTTTAAATTGAAAAAATCACATCGTGATTTTTGTTTAAAATTTAAGCATGTTAAATGAAATCTAATTGCAGAACGACTATATTTCTTCATTTTGAGTGGGTGTTGTAGTTAAATTTATAAAGGTGATATTTTGGTACTCTGCCAAAAGGAATTTTCAAGTCTGTATTGGAGACACACCTATCCACAGTATTGGAACAGAATAATCGAGAAACACGGTTTAAAGCCAGTAAACTCTTATGAATTCACAGATTTGCCACCACACAGATTTATAGGGATGCTCGGGGATTCTATATCAAAGAATATTACAACAGGACCTTGCTTACTTACCCCTAAAGAAATAAGGAGTTTAAATTCCAAAACCACCATTGAAGAAGTTCAAAAAATGCTGATGAGACATCCTACATTTGAAGACTACGTTTCCATTGCAGTAGAAACCAGAAAAGAGTATGAAACAAATATAATCGTAGAAACCTACGAATACGCAAAGTTAATTGAATATAAAACTAATATTTCCTTTGATGAAGCTCTTGAACTAACAAAAAAAGCAGCCGATAATTTTAAGAGATATTACGATAGGAAGCTCAAAAATAATAAAGTAAAATATCATCTAACACATGAAAGTTCATTTGATAGAAGACTAAGAGAGCTCTGCAATGAACATTATAGGTTCTACCTTGACAACAACAACATGTCAAAAAAAGCCAGAGAAATAATTGAAAATAATCCTGAAGAAAGTACGTGGCTTAGAATAAAAGTTTCATTTCTTCCAGAGGCCATTAACAAAGATGAATCCACGATAATAGAACCTGCTTCAAGTATTGAAGGTATGAAAAATGCAATGATGCTATCGAATGTATCTGCAGTAGTTACAAGAAGTCCGCAGACTCTTACAAATAAACCTGTTATGAATGAAGGATATGAACACGAGATATTCTATTTAAACAATGACATAAATGGGGAAATTAAAAAATTCAACATACCTAAGAATAAAAAATCTCCGTTCAGCTGTCCGATATATAACTTATTTGCGTTCATTTCCTTTGAGAACACCGAAAAACTCGAGAACTACTTTAAAGAAGAGAACTGTGAAGGGTGCCTTGAATACGCAATGAAAAAACTCAGTTCATACTAAATTAGACAAATCACTTATCATTAACTACGGTAATCTTTATCTACGGTGGTACTTAGTATCGTAATAGTTGCAATAGCGATCAGACTTAGAAAATACAATCCAGAAAAGAATTTTACTTCAAAAATTTAATATATTTAGAAGTATAAGACATAAACATAAGAGGTGATATCATGTATGATTTAATAGTTATTGGAGGAGGGCCTGCAGGGCTTACAGCAGGAATTTATGCAATTAGATCTAAATTAAATGTATTATGTATTGAAAAGGGAGATGAAGGGGGAAAAATAGCGGAAGCAGGTATTGTAGAAAACTACCCAGGATTTGACAATATTAAAGGTTTTGAACTGGCTCAAAAGTTTGTTGAACATGCTAAGAAATTTGGTTTAAATTTAATCCATGATGAAGTTGTGGGTATAGATACAAATTCAAAGCCATTTAAGGTTATAACCAAAAATGAAACCTACGAAACAAAGGCAATAATAATAGCTACAGGGACAAGGGATAAAAAATTAGGATTAAACGAGGATGACTATATAGGTAAAGGTGTAAGCTACTGCACAATGTGTGATGCATTTTTTTACCTAAATAAGGAAGTTATAGTTGTTGGAAAGGGAACACCTGCCGTAATGTCCGCACTAAACTTAAAGGACATTGTTAAAAAGGTAACAATAGTTACCGAAAAAAGTGAATTAAAGGCTACTGAAAAAATAATGCTTGATAGATTAAACGAAGCAGAAAATATTGAAGTCATAACTAATGCAAAACCTTTAAAAATCGTTGGAGAGGACAGGGTAGAAGGAATAATGATTTCAATAGATGGCAAAGAAGAAACCATAAAAGCCGATGGAATATTTATAAGCTTGGGACATATTCCAAACACTGAATTTTTAAAAGATAGTGGAATAGAACTGAACAAGAACGGATTTATTGTAGTTGATAGGAACTGTAAAACAAATATTGACGGAATATACGCCTGTGGGGATGTCACTGGAGGAGTTTTACAGGTTTCAAAGGCAGTTGGAGAAGGAGCAGTTGCTCTAGCAAATGCTTCAAAATACATAAACAAGTAATTTGTGGTATCATGAGCTCCTATTCAAAAATTTTAATTTCTCTATTTTTTATGGTGCTATTTGCAGGTTGTTTAGATGACATGCACGATGAAGATTTAAATGATAGTCACCAGATTATGGGGCATCAAAAATATACTGATTTAAATCTTGAAGGAAAAACTGTTGTACTCGAATTCTATGCTGACTGGTGTGGATACTGTAGAGCTCTTGAACCTACAATAAATCAGTTGGAAAATGAGGGGGTAGAAGTTATAAGAATAAACACTGATGAAAATCCTGATCTAGCAAATCAATATGGGGTTAGGGCATTACCAACCATTATTTACATTAAAGACGGAAAGGCCGTCGATATCACTATTGGATACAAACCTGAGGAAGTAAAAGAAAAGGCTAAAAAATTATACGAATAATTGCAGTTTCACGAATTAGGATATGAATATAGCCTATTTTATCCATATATTTTTGTAATTGAGGTGTTTTATGGACTTACTACTGATATTTATTGCAGGAGTTTTTACTGCATTGGGACCTTGCGTGGTTACTGTATTACCGGTGGTATTTACATACACCTTTGGAATTTCGGAGTCTAAAAAAGAGGCTTTTCTTGTATCTTTAAGTTTTGTTTTAGGATTCTCTATAGTTTTTAGTTTATTAGGTGCTGTTTCATCGGTTTTTGGGATTTTAATAGGATTTTACAGACTAAAGTATATTGCAGGGTTTTTGGCAATATTTTTTGGTATATTAATTGTATTTAAACAGGGTTTTTCATTTAGGTTAAAAAAGAACCTTTTTAATGAAATTATGACCAAATTCAGTAACAAAAATATTTCATTTAAATATAAGCTATTGACATCAATTATTCTTGGAATTTCTTACGGTTTTGGTGCCAACATCTGTGCAGACCCAGTTTTGGCTGGAATTCTAACTTATGTGTCATCAAAATCAGATGTAACATTTGGATTTTTGGCATTGTTCATCTATTCAATGGGGTATGGACTTCCAATAGTTGCACTCAGCACCCTTGGAGTTGAAGGTAAAAAAATATTTGAAAAAATTGTTAACTTAAAAATTGTTAACTATATTTCAGGGATTATTTTGATAATTTTAGGTTTGTTTATTATTTTAATTAAAAATTAAATTTTAGGATTTATCATCAGCTTTCTTGGCTTTAGTTTTTTTAGTTCCTTTTTTACTGGTTTTACTGGTTTTGGTCTTTTTTTCCTTTCCTTTCTCTTTTTTATTTACTTCTTTACTCTTTTCTTCATCTTCTTTCTTTTTCTTTTTGCTACTATTTTTCTTCTTGAGCTCATCAGTAGATCCTTCGGATTTACTGTTCTCCAAAGACTTTTGCTTTTTTAGAGTTTCTGTGTACTTACAATCTGGATAGTTGCTGCATCCTATGAACTGCCCATACCCCCCTCTTCTTTTTAAGAGCTCTGCACCACACTTAGGACATTCGCCCACTACCTCTTTTTCAATTTTTTCTCCTGTAACTTTTTCAGTGTATTTACATTTTGGATAGTTTTCACAACCTAAAAATACCCCATATATACCCTTCCTTATAACAAGACTTCCTCCACACTTTGGACAGGTTTTTTCAGAATTTTTCGCGGTTTCTAGTTCCTTTACCTCTTCTTCAGTTATTTTTGAACTACAGTCAGGATTTACACAAAGTTTTCTGTTGTCAATACTTATCATAGGGCTTTCACAGGTTTCACAGGTTTCATTTAAAACCTTTATTCTTCCCTTCTGAGGTAATGGATAAGTAATATCACATTCTGGATATTTGGTACATCCAACAAATCTTTTTTTGCCCTTTGTTCTTATTATAATGAGGTCACCGCCACATTTACATTTCCCTATGGTCTTTAGGGATTTGTTTGTTGTATCAATTTTTTCAACAAGTTCTTTCCCAATTTCGCTCTCTTTTTCCTTGAACTCGTTGAGGATTTTTGTTAACTTCTTCTTTGCATCTTCTAAAACATCTTCTTTTTTGACCTTTCTATCCTGTATGAGCTCTAACTTTTCTTCAAGCTCTCTCGTCATTTTTTCGTCTATGATTTCAGGGCAGTACTTTCTTAATGTTTCAATAACACCAATTCCTAAATCCGTAACACTTAAAGAGCCGTCTTCAACTACATATCCTCTTTTAACCAGTTTCTCAACGATATCTGCCCTAGTAGATTTTGTTCCGAGCTTACGGTCCTCTAATTCTTTTATTATAGATGACATCGTGTATCTTTTTGGTGGCTTGGTCTCTTTTCTTTCGATAGATACTTTTTCTACCTTTATTTTATCGTTTTTCTTCAATGGTGGGAGCTCATTTTCATCAAATTTAGTAAATGGATATATTTCATGCCATCCTTCTTTAACCGTTCTTGAACCACTGAGCTTGAATTTTTCCCCCATTATGTCCAATACCACTTTTACATACTCCCTTTCTGCATCATCCCAGAATGTTGCAAGCGTCCTTCTCGCTATTAAGTCATAGAGTTTTTTCTCATCATCCGGCAAGTCTTCTTTTGGAGTATCTACTACGTGTATTGCAGGATGTGCTGGATCGTCTTTTTTCCCCTCAATTGGTTTTCTTTTCTCCTTTAAAATTACATCAACATATTTTCCATAATCACTATGGCCCAAAATATTTTTTAGAGTCTCTTCCAAATAGTTTCTATCCTTTGGTAGCTTTTGGGAAGATGTTCTTGGGTAAGAACACAATCCTTTTTCATAAAGCTTCTGTGCGATTTCCTGCGTCTTTTTTGGTGAAAATCTAAAAGTTTTATGTGCCTCCCTTTGTAGTGTTCCTAAATCAAATGGTGGATTTGGTTTTATCTTTTTCTTTGTCTTTTTGATTTCAGATACTATGGCTTCTTTTTCTTCCTTTATTTTGTCGTATATCTTATTTGCTTCCCCTTCATCCCAAAACTTTTCGTTTTCATGTACTGCGGTCAGTTGACCTTCAAGTAAAGCATCAATTACCCAGTACGGTTTTGGAACAAACTTTCTTATTTCAAGCTCCTTATCTACTAAAAAAGAAAGTGCAGGTCCCTGGACCCTTCCAGTACTCATAGTTTTCCATCTTTTCACTGCCCTTATTGCCTGCATCAGAGCTCTTGAGATATTTATACCAAAATACCAATCTACCTTATGCCTGCTATCTCCTGCATCCACAAGCCCAAAATCAATTTCATCTGGATTTTCATAGGCTTTAACAATTTCTTTTTTAGTAAGGCTTGAAAATCTCATCCTTTTTGCATTCTTCTTACCGCAACAATAGTATAAAGCATGGTAACCTATTAATTCCCCTTCAATATCCCAATCCGACGCAATATAGAAATCATCAGCTTCTTTTGAAAGTTTTTTTAGAACATTTATATACTTTTGAACGTATTTTTTATTCTCTTCAACAGATGCAGGTACCCAGTCGATATCAAAAACCGGATATTCTCCAAACTTTCTGTTTTCTTTTCCTTTTTCCTCCAATGTGTACAAATGACCTACTGCAGACGCCACCAATATTTTCTTCCCATTTCTTTCCAACTCATAGTAAGGGACACCGTTGGAGGATTTTTTCTTAGGTCTTCCTAATGCATCTGCTATCTTCTTAGCAACATTAGGCTTTTCACAAATTATTAAATCAGTCATAATTTCACTTTTTAAAACTTAAAATAATAGATAATAAAAAAATTAATATAATATTATATGTTGTAATGCTGCAATATTTTTTTGTAATAATTGCATAAAAATTATAATCCTAAATCCTTCAGCACTGCAGGAATTTCTGAAATTCTTCTGACAACTTCCGCTCCCGCACTTTTTAAAGCCTTCATTTTACTATCTGCAGTACCCACTCCCCTTTCAATTATCGCACCAGCGTGGCCCATTTTTTTCCCTTCTGGAGCTGATTGTCCTGCAATGTATGCTACAACAGGTTTTTTCATTTTACTAACGTACTCTGCAGCTCTTTCTTCATCGCTACCTCCAATCTCACCTATCATAACAACTACATCGGTGTCCTTATCGTTTTCAAACATTTCCAATATCTCCAAGTATCTCAGCCCAGTTACTGGATCACCACCTATTCCTACACAGGTTGACTGGCCGTATCCATTACTTGTTAACTGGCTTGCAATTTCATAGGTCAATGTACCACTTCTTGAGACCATTCCTACGTTCCCTTCTTTTAATATATTCATAGGAATAATACCTAATTTTCCAACTTTTGGTGATGCTAAACCTGGGGTGTTCGGTCCAATGATTTTAGTTCCGTGTTTTTTCCCATAATTTACAATATCCATTGAATCATGGATAGGTATGTGCTCGGTTATAATGGTAACTAATTCTACTCCAGCATCAATTGCTTCAAGAGCTGCATCTTTTGCAAATGGGGCGGGAACAAATATCACAGAAGCATTTGCATCATGTTTTTCAACTGCTTCAGCAACAGTATCATAAACTGGAATTCCATAGACTTCCTCTCCTTTTTTTCCTGGAGTTACTCCCGCCACTATGTTTGTTCCACATTCCAACATCTGTTTCGTGTGAAATTTACCTTGCTTCCCGGTAATTCCCTGAACTATGGCTCTTGTGTTCTCATCTAAAAGTATCACAATTTCACCTCTCCAATAAATATAAACGATTAAAAGAATAAAGTAATGTATATGCGTTATAACTATTCATTATAACTAATACTTTTTATTTTAAATAATTATTGAAGTTATCTCAAAATACATTAATCTATTTAAATCTTTTCTTTTGAAATAACTTCACTGAACAAGGTGATCTTCATGGAAACATGTAATGGTGTTAAAAAGAGACTCTATAAGTCAGAGAAGGATAAGGTATTATGTGGTGTTTGTGGCGGGATAGGTGGGTATTTAAATATAGATCCCGTAATTGTTAGATTAATATGGGTGTTTATATCGTTATGTTGGGGTGCGGGAATCCTCCTATACATAATAGCATGCTTCATTATACCTAAAAAACCAATTTCAGATGATGAAAAAACCACAACGATGAAATCAGCTAAAACTAATTAAAATCATATCGTCAATAACTCAAGAACCATATACTTTAAATATTTTATTTTTATATGTTCTAATGTGGATGATGAGAGTTACCCCCACTGACTAAGGTAAGTATATAACTATTAATTAGTTATTACCTTGGGATGACGATATCAGCACTGTCTGACACAGCTACCATATTATTATGTTATATATTTTATTTTAAGTGATATTATGCTTTATGTCGTTGGCATCGGTCCTGGAAACGAAGAATATTTTACCAAACAGGCTGAAGATGTATTAAAATCTGTAGATTTAATAGTTTGTTATAAGGGTTACAAGGAATTTATAGAAAGATTCGAAAAACCAATATATACAACTGGAATGAAGAAAGAAATAGATAGAGTTGAGTATGCATTAAATGAAGCAAAAGATAAAGATGTTGCATTAGTTTCAAGTGGAGATGCAACAATTTATGGACTGGCATCTCTGGCTTATGAATTAAATGAAAAAAACAACTACAATGTTGAAATAAATGTTGTAAGTGGTTTAACTTCTGCCAGTGTGTGTTCTTCTATTCTGGGAGCTCCTTTAAATCATGATTTTGCAGTCATAAGTTTAAGTGACCTTCTAACTCCATTGGATGTAATTTTAAAAAGAGTCAAGTTTGCATTGGAAGGAGATTTTGTAATTGCAATTTACAACCCACTTAGCAAATCAAGAAAAGAACCATTTTTGAAAACTTTAGAACTAATAAAAGAATACTCTGATAAAAGAAATGTAGACTATACAATAGGCATAGTTAAAAATGCAGGAAGGAATGATGAAGAATACAAAATAACATCGTTAAAGGATATTTTAAACAATATGGATAATTATATGTCTTACATAGATATGAAAACAACAGTTATTGTCGGGAACACCAATACAAAAGTCATATGCGATAAGATGGTTACTCCAAGAGGCTATATGGACAAATATATGTGAATAGGTACTTAAAAACCCAATAGTAACAAAAAATATCAGAAATCGAAACGATCCTTTACGGATTTATTGGCCCATAATTAAATCTTTAATATTTTATCGAGTTTAAAAAAATTTATATATAATATGAAACTATTGAATGTGTAAAAAAAATAAATCAAACAAAAAATATGATTTAGGTGATAGGATGCCTGGAACAAAACCTGTTGAATTAGGTTCATTAAAAGAAGGTCAGTATGTAATTATTGACAACGTACCTTGTAGAATTGTAAGTACTACACACTCAAAACCTGGAAAACACGGTGGAGCTAAAGTAAGACTCACAGCAATGGGTATATTTGAACCTGTTAAAAAAGAACACGTTGGGCCATCTTCCTCAAGAATTGATGTTCCAATTATTGACAAAAGAAAAGGACAAGTTTTAGCAGTTATGGGAGATTTGGTACAAATTATGGACTTAGAAACATACGAAACATTAGAGCTCCCAATGCCAGATGATGTAGAAGGTATCGACAGCGGTAACGAAGTAGAATACTTTGAAGTTGTTGGAAGATACAAAATAACAAGAGTTATAAACAAATAATTAATATAATATTCAACATTATATTATGAAGAAAACATTCCCGAAAGTTATAAATATCAGTTATAAACAAATAATTAATATAATATTCAACATTATATTATTTTTTAAATATTGCGGGGGGAATAATGAATCCTGAGTATGAAGCATTAAAAATTGGTGCATTATTGCATGATATTGGAAAATTTATCCAGAGAGCAGATACTTATCCAAATAAAAAAACTCATGGAAAATTTGGAATCGAATTTTTAGAAAACCATAGGAATAACATCCCAATTTTAGAAAATTTAGGTAAAGATGAGATTAAAATAGCTTTAGATATTGTGGAAAAACATCATGACAATATAAAAAAGGGCATTATATCAATAGTTAGATTAGCCGATTGGTTAAGTAGTGGAGAACGAAGAACCATGGATAAAGAAACAGATTGCTACAATAGAAACAGCCAATATTTAATGTCCATTTTTGAAAGTATTTCATTAGGCAACCATAAAATAAAAAATTATGAAGATTCACAGAAATACGATTTAAAACCTTTAAATGTATCAAAAACGGCAATATATTTGTCACCAAATAGAAGCTATAATGAATTAAAAGAAGATTTTTTAAATGAATTGGGTCATGTTAACAATTTTGAAAGGTTATGTCAACTTATGCAAAAATATACCTGGTGTATTCCATCTGCAACATATTGGAAGTCTGGAAAAGAGATAAAAGGATATCTGCCAGATGTTTCGTTATTTGACCATTCAAAAACTACCTGTGCTATTGCATGCAGTTTATATAAAAATGAAAAAATCAATGAAGAAGATATTGAAAATCTTTTAAATACTCTGAATAAAGAAGCAACTAAAATAAAAGAAATTAAAGATAAATATGGGGGAAAACCGGAAAAAATAAGTAAAATTGGAAAATTATTAAAAAATGGTATTAAATACAGTAATAAAGACCTATTTTCATTAATCCACGGGGATATTTCAGGAGTTCAAGATTTTATATTTAATATTACATCGAAAGGGGCAAATAAATCCCTCAAAGGTAGGAGTTTTTATTTGGACTTTTTAACCGAGCTCTGTGCTAAATATGTTATTCAAGAATTAGACTTACCAATAACAAATATATTATTTTACGGAGGGGGGCACTTTTACATCCTATCATACAACGTTGATGGTAAAAAAGTAGCAGATTTTGAAGAAAAAATAAACGACATATTATTTGAAAAATTCGGTGCAGATTTGTATGTGGCAATTGGAAAGGTGGATTTAAGGCCTATTGATTTTTTAATGGATTGTATGGATGAAGACATAAAAATTGGAATTCCATATAAATGGAAGGAATCAACAGAAGCCACTTCTAAAAAGAAGATGAAAAAGTTTAGTTACAAAGGAATGGAGTTGTTTAATCCAAAAGGAAATGGGGATGAGAGTAAGAGATGT
>Ga0182240_100099_pt1 | contig 41293 bp, 36 predicted proteins | sample hydfrates4_PW_90_FD_145594 | JGI IMG/M metagenome (GOLD analysis project Ga0182240, IMG submission 145594) | Subsurface microbial communities from deep shales in Texas, USA - hydraulic fracturing test 4_PW_90 | ecosystem: Environmental > Aquatic > Deep subsurface > Shale gas/oil reservoir >...
GAATTTTTTCAAAAACCCCTTTACCTCTTCTCCAATCGGTATCGGCTTCATACCCTTCCACTGAGATAGCCAATGTAGCATTACCTAATTCTGCCAACTTTTTAGCGTTTTCTTCATTAATCAAGGTCCCATTCGTATAAAGCAAAAAGAAAGAATCATTAAACTCTTCGAGAACATCAAACAGATAAGGATAGACAAATGGTTCTCCACCTGTTATAGTGAAGAAATAGATACCCAAATCATTGAACTGTCGAATTACATCAAAAATTTCTTCTTTGGAAAGCATGTACTTGTGTCCATACATAGCAGCATAACAACCCACACATCTGAGGTTACATGCATATGTTGGAGAAAGCACGGCTAATTTGGGGAGTACGATCCCGTATTCATGCATCTTTTCCTGTCTTGTTCTTTCACCAACTGCAAATTCATTAATGATTAAATTGTTTATTATTTTTTCAACAACTTTGGGATTAGATCTTTTGAATAAATCAGCCCAGTTCACGAGCATTGGATCATGATTTTCCGCCCCCGTTGCTAATTTTCTAAGTCCACTTTTTGCAGGTTCCTTAGAGAATTTCGATAAAGTCCATAACAATTTAGCAAGTTGATCCACATCAGAATTTCTTACGACACCGGCTATTAATTTAGAACTTTGTTTAAGTAACATGTTTTTCATTGAATCCATAACTGCCATACCGGACACCTCCTAATTTTTGTTTTCATCCGTAAGACTTAAAATCATTTTTTTTAAATTATCCCTTATCTCATTATCAGAGAATTCTACACCTACTGCCCTGTATATAACTAAACCATCAAACATCGCTTGTAACATAAAAGCTTTCGTTTTCGAATTAAATAACTTTTCAAATCTGCTAAGGATCTTTCCATAATTCTCTTTAAATGTTTGAGTTAAAATTTGCATCATACTTGGCTCATGTGTCGAATTCATCAAAATTTCAAACAGTCGCATCAATTCTTTTGAAGGAAAAGTATTTAAAATTTCTGAATAAAGATTCGCATAAAAATCAGCACTCTCTTCCGCACAATCCTGAGTGGGATTAGATTCCTTGTCTTCAAAAAAATTTTGGACTTTTTCTAACAGCGCACTAAAAGCAGAAACAATTAGCGAATTTTTATTTTTGAAATAGTTATATATAGAACCTTTAGACAAATTACACGAAAGAGCAACATCTTCCATCGTTAGATTTGTCAAACCTTTTTCGCTTATTAATTCTAAAGTTTTTTCTGCTATGTATTTTTTGCGTTCTTGTTTATCCAAAACCTTTACCCCTGTGTTAATTTGGATCACCTCTTTTTCCTGACTGACTGGTCAGTCATTTAGATTATAAACTATTGTGAAAAATAATTCAAATATGACTAAATTTATCCGTTTATTACCGTACGTTTTATAATAAGATATAATACTCTATTTATAATGGATAGACAGCATATATATTAAACAGAATCAAAATCGTACTTTTTTAACTTAATATTTTCTGAAAAGACATTTTATTTACATATTGTTGCTGAAAATGTTACTCTTTTATGCTCTTTTCAAGTTGTCCGGAGCCTCCCTTTGCTTCGCTACCTACCTTTTTTATAATCTTTTTTATTTTTAAAGTGTCTTACTAAAAAAATATAGCTCTAAATTCCCGGTTATGTTATAATTTAAATGTAGAAAATATTTTTCAAAAATTATAAGGTGGGAAACAAATGCAAGTAGTGATAGTCAGGGTTGACGAAATTGGTCTAAAAAATAAGAACAAAATGTTTTTTATGCATAAACTCAAAGACAACATTCAAAGCAAAATTTCGCAGAATTTCATTTTCAGGGTTAACAATAACAGAATATATCTAATTTCTCAACAAAATATGGGAATAACCGTTAAAGATGTAGATATTCTAAAAAAGATTTTCGGGATACATTCGTTTTCTATAGCCGAAAAAACTGAATCAAATATAGACTCAATTAAAATTCAAGTCTATAAAGTAGCAAAAAAATCTCTTGAAAACAATAATTATAAAACTTTTAAAATAAGTGTCAATCGAGCCAATAAATCATTCCCTTATAACAGCCAAGAATTCGCTGGTATAATAGGTGAGTTTATACTGAATAATTTCCCCCAACTAAAAGTTGATTTAAATCATCCAGAGCTTAATATAGAAATAGATATTAGAAAAGAAGGTACGTTTATATTCAACAATCGTTTAGAAGGACCAAGTGGATTACCTGTTGGTACATCTTCAAAAGGAACCGTTTTATTATCAGGTGGGATTGATAGTCCAGTAGCTACTCTTTTAATGATGCGACGAGGGATGTTACTAAATGCTGTGAACTTTTATAGTCCCCCATTCACCGGTCCTAAATCCTTAAATAAAATTTTGAAAATTGGTTCTATAGTGTCAGAATTTACGTCTTTCCCTTTTTATTTGTACGTGGTACCCTTAACTAAGATTCAACTTCTTTTCAGAGATATAAAAGAAGATAAATATTCGGTTATTCTACAAAGAAGAGCAATGATGAGGATTACCAATAAAATTTCTGATATTACAAAAACAAAAGTTCTGGTCAGCGGCGAAAGTTTAGGGCAGGTAGCCTCACAAACAATAGAAAATCTACTAACAATTTCTGACTCCAGTCAAAAAGTTGTGTTAAGACCACTTATAGGTTTCACAAAAAACGAAACCATTAAACTATCTAAAAAATTTGGATTGTATGAAACATCTATTTTACCATACGAAGATTCTTGTAGCGTATTTATTCCTTCTAAACCTGCTACTAAATCAAATATAAATCACATAAAATCAATTGAGGATTCTTTACCACATTTAAGTGAATTAGAAAAAGAGGTTTTAGATGAAGCTAAAAAATATAAGATTGAAGATAGTAAAGTCTCTGAAATTGATCACTTTGAATCATAGTCTTATTTATATTAAACTAAAAAAAGGGACAAAAAAGGAGGACAGTTGATGAAAAAGGTATTAGAAACAATAAAGGCGATCTTCTTCACAATATGGTTAATTATCGGATTTTTTGGGGTTGTAATTGTATATGGAAGTTATGTGTTGATAAAAGCCAATATCTTGGAAAAACGGAAAGGGACCAAAGCCTCTCAAGAATATATTAGAAAAGTCGTATCTTGGTTTGGAAGAGTCACTTTTAAATTCTTAAATAGCAGCATTTCGGTTTTCGGTGAAGAAAATATACCACAAGAAGGTCCTTATGTAATAGTAGCGAATCATCAAAGCATATTCGATATTCCTTTAATTTTAGGTTATATTTATCCCACAGCTTTTATAGCAAAAAAAGAGCTTTCTATGATTCCTATATTGGGAAGTTTTATCAAAAAACTTGGTTCTATCTTAATAGATAGAAGTAATGTAAAAAGTGGTGCTATAGCACTTAAAAAGTTCGCAAAATTATCTCGATCAGGAGAAATTATAACGCTTTTTCCGGAAGGAACAAGGAGTTTAAACGGACAAGTAGGTGAATTTAAAAAGGGAACTCTTTTGATACCTTTTAGGTATAATATAAAAATATTACCTGTCACAATAGATGGAACTATCAAAATGAGCAAAAAAGGAAGCGCCTTTATCAAGCCTTCGAATATTAATCTATTCATACACGAACCAGTTGAGCCAAAACTTTTCGCTAGTGAAGGGGAATTAAGAGAATGTCTTAAAAGCATTATCAGTGAAAAGGTTACAATTGAGCCTCAACTGGCTTTGAAAGAAACAAAAACGTAATTCCAGTTTTTTAAAGGGGGTTTTTAACCATGAAAAAAGTAAGCAATGTTACTATGGGAATAGATAAAGTTTCAAATTCACCAATAGTTTTTTTAAAGGTAGAAGATACAAACGTTGTTGTACCAATATGGATTGGACCATGTGAAGCTGGTGTTTTGGCTTTAATATTGAGGAATGAAGATTTTGAAAGACCTTTAACCCACGATCTCATTGGCAATATCATCGAACAACTTAACGCAAAACCTATTAAGATAGAAATTGACCAATTCAAGCAGGATATTTATTATGCTAAATTAGTCCTGAAAGATAGTGATTCTAAAGAGATATATATCGATGCAAGGCCTTCGGATTGTATAATCTTATCGTTAAAAAATAACTTACCTATTTACATAGAAGAAAAAATAGTAACCGAACATGGTATTGAAGCTTCTTTTATAAACACAGAAGAAGAAAGCGAATTCAGACAAGATATTGAAAATTTCGATATAGACGAGCTAAGAAGGAAGTTTGAAAATAAAAATAAAGATGAAAATGAAGATGACGAATAATTTTTTCTAAAAGTACGAGGTGAATTGATGGAATTTCTAAAATTACCTGAGTTTAAAGATTTTTTTGATAAGAAGATAAGGGATTTTTTTGAAAATTTGGAGCTGGGAAATCATTTAAAAAATCCATTGTTTTATTACATAGCAAACGGAGGCAAGAGACTAAGACCATGGATTATATATAACTTTGGGCAAATCGTTTCTGCAAATAAAAAGAATTTATTGGATATTTCAATAGCTGTCGAAATTTTACACTCCTCATCACTAATACATGATGATCTACCTGCTTTAGACAACGCAAAGTTAAGAAGGGGAGGACTTGCAAACCATTTAAAGTTTGGAGAATATAGAGCTATACTAGCGGGAGATTATGGATTCACTCTCCCACTACAGATTATTGCTAATTTAGATAATATAAACGACAGAAATAAATTTCTTTTAATGGATTATTTTATAAAGACCATTTTAAAATTGTTCGAAGGAGAAATGGAAGACTTAATCTTTGAAAAAGAAGATAGAGATGTGAGTGAAAAAGAAATTCTTGGAATGTATTCGAAGAAAACAGGTGCAGTTTTTGGCTTTTGCTTTGCATCTCCATTTTTAATAAACGGAGAAGTACAGCTAGCTAAAGAAATGAATATAATAGGAACTGATTTCGGTGTTTCTTTCCAAATTTTCGATGATATAAAAGATGTCTTTACTACGGAAGAAGATATTGGAAAAGAAACTAATAAAGATGTAAATAAAAAAACTCTTTTAAATTTTTATAACTATAAAGAAACTCAAATAATTGCCGATAATATCTATAGAAGTGTTTTACAAAAATTGGAAGAACTTAACCTAAAAGAATTATCCATAATTTTGAAAGAAGTTCGAAAGACTATAGAAACAAGTTAACAATCTAAAAAGGAGTTGACTGAGTTATAAAATTCAAACCTTTTAACTTTTTAAATAAAATTAGATATATGGAAAAAAAATACAAAATTCTTTTATTTATTATTGTAATTGCTATTGTGATACTTGTTTTTTCCCTCATTTTTCAAAACATTTTTTGGCCTTCAAATAAGATAACTCCTTCTTCTACAAATATTCAAATAGTTGTACCTGATTTTTCTTTTTCTTCAAAGAAAAACATTGACATTAAAGTTGTAGATAGAAGTTCTTCAGAATATCAAGAATTGATCAATTACAAAAATTTTTATGGGGAAATATATAAAATTACTTTCTCAGATGAAAGTAATGAATCCTCTATTTTACCAATTACTGTAAGATACAGAATTCCAAAAGATAATTACTTTGGAGATAACTTCGTCAATTTCTCCTTAGCTTACATTACACAGGATGATCCTCCTGTTATCTCTGAATTCAGCGGGGAAAAAATAGTAAAAATAGAGGACGAGTATTACATAGAAGCACAAACATTCCAAATAACTAAAGTAAATTATATAGGTCTATTCATTGAATCTCCACAAGAATCATCTAGTGGGCTCAAGGTTATAAAAGAATCACCCCCAACTCTTGAACCTGATATTATTTTAATTCCTGGAACGGATCTTAACTTCCTTGGAAAGGTAATGAATATACCTGAAAATGGCTATCCACAATCTTTTTGGTCCTCCCTTTTTCCAAATAGAACCATTTGGAGTTACAATTACCCATTGACATCTACAAGAAGCAAAAATTACAATGATTCTTTTGTTAGTTTTGTTGAAAGAACAGGGATTAATAGCTATATAGAATTTGAAGGAAGGCGACTCGCTCAAGAACTTTCTAGATTTCCCAATAAGAAGTTTGATATCATTGCACATGGCATTGGTGGATTAATTGCTCGATATGCTTTAGAGTCCAGTCAAACAATTCAAAATGTGGAAAATTTAGTACTCATTTCTACTCCAAATAAAGGAAGTAATCTTGCAAACCCTCTTTTTTTCAATTTGCTCTTCGGGAAAAACACGGAAATATTATCTCAATACTTTAATGTTGAAGATAGCACAATATTAAAAATCACCTTGCAAATCAGTTCTTACCTAGATCAAATCAATTCGTACTATGAAGATCTTATTCCTGACTCTGAGTTTTTAAATAAATTAAACTCTTTTGGTATAAGAAATGACATCAGATATTTATCGGTTATTGGTAATAACCCCGAAATAGAGGAAGACTTATCGAACAAATATATTTCCAGACTGTATCCGGAATTTGTGCAAGGAAAGGGAGATGGAATAGTAAGTGTTGACAGCGCCAACTTAGAAGGGATTGAAAAAACTTACTATTCTAAAAAAAGCTTTTATGAAATTTACAATGATCCTGACGTTTTAAAGGAAATAGTCAATTTTTTAGAAGAATCTGTCCCATCATATTCAGTGGAGCCTTTTAAAGATGATAATTTTGTTGAATACACATACGAAACAGAAGAGGGAAACAGCTCTAGCGACCAAAGTAAAAATACCCACCCCAGTATAATTTCGTCTTTTACCCTTCCATCACAGTATAAGGAAAGTTCAATTTTACTAAACCCAGTGAAGCAAGGAGAAATAGATGAAGATACGCTGAGCATTATTGCAGTAGGAGAAAATATTTATTTTAAAAGTCCTAATTCTATTTACAACAGCAAACTAGAAAAAATATTTTCAAACAAAATTATGGGAGGATTACTATTTAACAACAAATACTATATATCTACCATTGATGGTATATACATTTTGAATGAAAACGGCAAAATTGATAAAATTAATTCAGAAATACCTTCTAAAGGTACCGAAATTTACTATTTACCAAATATAGGGTTTTTAAGTGTAGAATATGAACCAAACAATTGTAACGTTTATCTCAACGATTCCTTGATAAATCAAGGCAGCAATTTTATATCATTAAAAGTAATAAATGGGGAAATATATGTCATCTTTGAGGATAAAATAACAAAACTACAAAATAAAGATGTCGTAGAATTAATAAATACTTCCACCATTCAAGAAGTTTTAGAAACTCAGTTTGGGGAGATTACTGATTTTGCTTTATATAACAACAATTATTTTATTTTATTTTCAAATTATAAATTAGTTCTTTGGAATAGTTCAAAAAATGGATTACAACTTATAGAAGACGGAAATATAGGAAGATTAAAATTACAAATATTTAATGATAAATTATTTGTTTTCGGAAAAGATTATGTGAGCTACATACTTTTAAAAGAAGCTACTTTTCCTGGTTTTTTCCAAAGATTTGAAAGACACATAATTGATGTCCTTATCGATAAAAACGGCAAAGGATGGATAGTCACCAAAAATAACCGAATTGAAATAATTACATTTTCTTTGTGAGGTGAATCATCGTTAAGAAAGTACTCACTCTGTTGATAATTCTGCTCCAAATAATGTTGATATTTGCTGATAATTACGAAGTTGCCTACGAATACTATATGAATGGCTTAAAGTACTATAGAAATGCCCAATATGATTTGGCTCAAAATTTTTTTGAGCAAGCTTTGCAACTATCACCTAGATTAGAAAGTGAAATACCCGAAATAAAAATGTATTTAGGATTATCTGCATTCCACAACGAAGATTACGCTACTGCTAAAATATACTTGCAGCCATTAAAAGGTATCCCTATTGTGGATGAGGCTTTAAGTGTTATTGAATCTACATCCCCAGAATCAGAGGTTTTAGACACTTCAAACCTAAAAATTAATAATACTCAACCGTTGGAAAAAGAACAGCAAAACTTTAATTTTTTAACCTTTTTTACTATAATGTTAATAATATTTGTTATTTCCTTGGCGGCCTCATTTTTTACCGTTTTTTTGATACGTAAACATGTCTCTTTTGAAAAAAAAGAAAATGAGTTAAATGATTTGAAAATACTAACCAATATAGACAAAGTTGAAACCCAAGAAATCAAATACAAAACAATAGACCAATTTGATGAACCACATATAAAAAAAGTTTGGAAGGTATCATCACCTTTAAAAAAACTTATAGGGATAACTTCGAATGGAGACATTTCTCCAGATGAAAATAACGTATCAGAAGGTCCCAAGGAAGGGAAATTAAATGAGATAGAAGACCTTGAAAACAAGCTTGATAAAGATATAAACGATATCTTAAGAGAATCAAACCTTGAAGAAATTGAAGAAATTCTAAATGAGTTAGAAAGCAATGGTGAAAAAAGTAGCATTCAAGAACCAGTTACCCTCGAAGAGGAAAATATTGGAAAGAACCAAGAAGAGTATTCTCATTTGGAAAACGTTATAAAACCTGATTCTGAAATAAAAAATAACTTTTCTTCGATAATGGAAAAAGAAGAAAAAGAATTATTATTTGAAGATGATTTAGATGTTGGCCTTTTTGATATAACTAAGGAATTAGAGACAAAAAAACTTTCTCAAAATAATTTACAAAAGTTCTTTCATAAATTATTTTATGACGTTAACAAGGATAAAATATAATCAAAATACTAAATATTGATTTTGTTTTAAATTATTGGTATAATATATTTGATTCAAAATAAAAATTTCAAATGCGGATGTGGCTCAGTTGGTAGAGCTCCAGCTTCCCAAGCTGGGAGTCGCGGGTTCGAGTCCCGTCATCCGCTCCAAAAACGGAAGGGGCTTAATGAAGCTCCTTCTTTGTTTGTATGAGGTGTAAAAATGGCTTTGAAGATTGAAAGCGGCAAATTTAAGAATACTAATATAGAAACAGTTGATGATCGTAGGACAAGATATACTCCTGCTACTTTAAGAAGGGCTTTGATGAGCATTTTTGATTTTTCAGGTGCTAACTTTTTGGAGTTTTTTGCAGGTAGCGGCATAATGAGTTTTGAAGTTTTAAGTAATGGGGCAAAAAGCTCCACAATGGTGGATATTTCGTCTAAAGCGGTGAGCTCGATTTTAAAAAACGCTGAATCTTTAGGGGTACTAAGTAATATAAAAGTTATAAAATCAGATTTTAGAAAATCTATTACAAAACTTTCAGCCGAACAGTTTGATTACATATTTGCTGATCCACCATTTAATAATCATTATGTCCAAGAGTTTTTGAAATTCATAGATTCAAATATATCTTTAATTAGAAAAGGGGGCTATATCATTATTGAAAAACATAAAAATGAAAAAATTGATTATATACCCAAAAATTTGATTAGGGAAGAAGTAAGAGATTACGGTGATATTGAAATTCTAATCTTTTTTAAATCTTAAAAAAAGGGCCTTAATAAGGCCCTAATTTGGAAATGAATTCTTCCGGGGACAGAACACTCCAGGAGGGAGGGTAACCTACAAAAGTGCTCTGTAGAGATATTATACATCATGAAATTTTTTTCTCAAAACCCAATTATAGGCAATTACTTTCAATTAATAGCGATTAAAGCCGTTTAACTCCATTTAAGTCAATAAATCTCAAAAATTGAAAAAATCTCATTATTTGATATTATATTTTTATCAAAGGGAACGTTGGAAAAAAGAGGTACATAATCTAATGTATGTCCAAAAGTGCCCCAATTTACACCTACAGGATCGTTTAATACATCATAAAAACTTCTAACCACAGACGATTGATAACTTACATTTTTTCCTGAATTCTTTGTATAGTAAAATTCTTTTTCTAAATCAAGTTTTAACCCTAATTTTTCTTGAAACTCTTCATAATTCTTAGATTGGTTAAATGTACTTATCATCTTTTCATAAGAAAAAGCACTGGGTTGAAACTTATTAAGAGCTAAAAAACCATCACCTAAACTCAACCCACCCGTTGAATGATCTGCAGTCACTATGATCAAGGTATCTTGAGGATATTGCTTATAAAAATCGATAGCAACCTTCACTGCCTTGTCAAAATCTAATATTTCGTTTATCATTGAATAAGTATCATGTGCATGTGCAGCGTGATCGATTCTTCCCCCTTCTATTAAAATGAAAAAAGGAGAACCATTAAATTTACTCAATGCATAATTTAACGTTTCTTCTAACGTTACTCTGTTTGGATCATCCGTTAAAAAGGGGAAATTCCCATAATATAACATAACAATTTCATCATCAAGAGACGGAATCCTATCAAGTGTTTCTGTGTAAAAATATCCGTACTCTTTTGTGTTGCTATCCTTAAGATAAGCTTTTCCTCCCCCTATGAAAAGATCAAAATTACTTTCTAAAAGATCTTGCGTTATCTTTTGGTAATCTTTTCTATTTTCAACGAAAGCATAAGCACCCGCAGGGGTAGCATCAATGATGGTGTTGGTTGTTATGACACCAATTTTGTACCCTTGTTTTTTTAGTTCATAAGTAATGGGAAGTATTTTTTCATCATCAGGATTAATGTTTATTCTATCGTTGTAGGTTTTTTCTTTAGATAAAATTGCTGTTATGGCTGCTGCTGAATCCGTTACACCATTCATCGAAGAAGTTTCAACCATTCCATAGTAAGGTAATTCTAGGATGTGTAGTTGATCTGTGTATAAATATTGCTTATACATATTAGATAACTGCATGTGTGGAATTCCCATTCCATCAGCTATAAACAAAAAAACATAGTCAAATGAAAAAGAAAGATAAACTAAAAGAGTAATGAGAAAAACCAACAAAATTTTTTTCACTTTTAACACCTTCATTGTTTAATTAATGTTTTCAAATAAATTTTCAAAACTTTTATCATCTAATCTATCAAAATTATTTAAAATATATCTTTCTATATCAAATATTTTTTCTTTGTCAAAATCCAATCTTTCCATGAAGGATATTACACTTTCTCCATAAGGCTCATCATAAAAACCTGTTTTTTTTAGTTCAAGTTCTTCAAAATACTGCTCTGAAGAAACCTCTCTAAGAAACAATAATGAATTGGTTTCTGCTAAGATTTCGTGCCAAGTATCCTTTGGGGAGGCTTTCACCTTGTAACCGAAAAAATAATGAGATAACTCATGAACTAAATCCTTGATAGAATTAACAACGTAAACACTTGGCAAAACTTGAAAAGACCTACTTTGATTCATATAAAGAATATACAAGGGTTCATCGATCTCTGAAACATTTTCCAAAAAATCTTTAGATTCAATAATCCAATTCTCTAACCATTTTTCGTTATAGAAAACATTATCTAAGTTATAAAGAGTATTTTTGTTTTTTAAATAAACCATTGCCGACGAATCGTTGCTCTGTTTTTGAACTAAAGAATCTCCATTTTGACGTAGCAAAAATCCGTTTTGTACATTTAACAAAATAAACTCCTCAAAAGGTATTTCTTCGTAAAAAAAGATAGTTTTCTCTTTAAAGGTATATTGAATGTCATCATAGAAAATTACCTTTGTTAAACTTGTTGAAAAAATTCTAATATTGTAATCTTCTTCATCAACTAAAGTAACCGGATAAAAGAAAAAAAATAGAAATAAAATAAAAACAAAAATGACAAGTAAAGTCTTTTTCTTATTATCGATGCCCATCTTAATTCCTTTCTTCACACTTTAAAAATTATCCAATTCTTATACTAATTATTATGTAGATTACATACAAAGAAAATAGTATGGAACCTAAACCTCTTCCAACTTTTCTATCTTTTTTCATCATCGTACCAAGCAACAAGACCAATGCCAGTAACAGCCCATAAGAAACATCAAAAGTAACCGGTCTATCTGCCTTGGCGCCATTTATCAGTGCTGATATACCCAGTATGGCAGCGACGTTGAATGTATTAGAACCAACTATATTTCCCATCACTATATCATCTGAATGTTTGATCGCTGCAACAATAGCGGTAACTAATTCCGGAAGAGAAGTCCCAATCGCAACTATAGTTACCCCTATCAAAGATTCTGAGATTCCAATATTTTTAGCAAATATAACTGAATTACTTACCGTCAACTCTCCTCCTATTATCAACATAGCCAACCCTAAAGCAGAAAAAGTGATTATTTTAGCCCAAGACTCTTCTTTTTCGACTTTCTTCATTTCATCGCTTTCAACAAGTTGTTTCCTCATTTGTTGATCATTTTTTGCCATATAATAGAGATAAGCCATAAAGATAAGCAAAAATGTTATCAATATCATACCATCGTATCTAGTTAGAACACTATTCCCTTCCATTATCATTGCAAATATAACCACTGAAATAATAAGCAAAAAAGGCATTTCTATGTTTACTGTAGATTTTTGAATTTTTGTTGGGGAGATTAAAAAAGAGATTCCTAAAATTAATCCAATATTTGCGACGTTGGATCCAAGAACGTTTCCTAATCCTACACTAGCCCCTTTTATTGACGAAGAAATTGTAACAACTAATTCAGGCGCACTGGTACCAAAAGCCACCACCGTTAAACCTGCAAAAAGTTCAGAAACACCTACTTTTCTTGTTAATCCAAGGGCTCCTTCAATTAGCCTATCTGCCCCTCTTATTAAGAGAAAAATACCTAAAGCTATTAATAGAATATTTACCAATCAATATTCACTCCTTTTTTTCAACGTTTTCCCTTTTGTTTCTCAGGTATACAAAAAGAAAAAAACCCAACACTATCAATATTAAGCTTATAACTACTGCAACGCGAAAATCCCCAATGTAGAGACTATCCGTTCTTAACCTTTCAATCGGGATTCGCCCGATAGAATAAAGAATTAAATACAGAGCGGTGACTTCTCCATATGTTTTTCTCTTATTTCTAATAAAATAAAACAATATTAGAAATACTAACAAATTCCAGGCAGATTCATATAAGAATGTTGGATGAAAATATTCATAGGCTTCATACCCTGGCATTCGATCAGGTAAAGAAATGTACATCTTCCATGGAAGATTTGTCGGTGAACCATATGCTTCATGGTTGAAAAAATTGCCCCATCTTCCAATAGCTTGAGCTAACGGTAAAACAAAAGTGAATAAATCTAACCCTTGCAGGAAGGTAAAGGTACATTTTTTTTTCAACTGCGTATACAAAAAAACTACTAAAAAAGCAGCCAGTATCGCTCCATGTATAGCCATTCCTCCATGCCATATCTTAAAAATTTCTGAAGGATTTCGAGAGAAGTATTCAAAATTAAAAAGAACATAATATAATCTTGCTCCTATAATACCAAATATAATTCCCAAAGAAACTGCGGTGAAAAGATCGTCTTCGTTTATTTTTTCTCTTTCAGCTTCTTTCTGAGCAATAAATGTTGCCAACAGTATCGATGAAGCGATTAACAGTCCATACCATCTTATTTCTAATGGACCAACCGTAACTAAAACTGGACTGAAATACCATTCCCCAGAAAAACTCTTTGGTAAAACAACTATACAAATAACTAAAAAAGAGGTTATCGAAACCCACAAAGCGTTTAAAAAGACTTTATCCCTTTTCATAATATTCTTCTTCCTCCTAAAGTCTAAAAAATTCCTATAGAACATTTACCAAATGTATTGAATCTCCATATCTTGCTTGCAATTCGTGTTTCAAATTAGGATATCTATCAAAACTTTGGATAGATGACAAAAAAAGCTCTACCGTTTTTCTTGAACTTTCTATTATATTCAAATCTTCGACTAAATCTAAAAATTTAAATTCCGGTATCCCATGCTGCTCCACTCCAAAGAATTTGCCTGGTCCTCTCCATTTTAAGTCGATTTCTGCTACTTCAAAACCATCTAAAGTCTTAGAAAAAGAGTTCATTTTACTTTTTATCTCATTGTTGGCATCATCATCTATTACTAAAAAGCAATAAGACTGTTTATCACTTCTGCCCACTCTTCCTCTGAGCTGATGCAATTGAGATAATCCAAAACGATCCGGATGTTCTATGACCATTACCGTTGCATCAGGGATATCTATCCCCACTTCTACTACCGATGTCGAAACTAATATATCATATTCTTTTTGAACAAATTTGTCCATAACGTCATTTTTTTCTGAAGATGAAAGCCTCCCATGTAAAAGTCCCACTTTATATTTTTCAAATACTTTATTTAACTCTTCATACATACTTATCGCGTTTTTTAATTCTAAGGCTTCAGATTCTTCTATCAAAGGATACACGAAAAAAACTTGATTCCCCTGATCTAATTCTTCTTTAACGAACTCATACAAACTTTTCCTGTTGGATTCAGCTACAAGTATTGTTTTAATAGGCCTTCTTCCTTTAGGCATTTCATCAATTAAGCTAACATCTAAGTCACCATAAAAAGTCATTGCTAAAGTTCTAGGAATAGGAGTAGCAGTCATAACCAAAATATCAGGATGATTCCCTTTTTTAATGAGTTCCAGTCTTTGATTCACTCCAAATCTATGTTGTTCATCAATAACCACCAACCCTAGTTTTTTAAATTCTACATCTTGTTGAATAATTGCATGGGTACCAACTACAACATTAATTTCTCCTGTCTTTAACTTTTCTTTAATTAATACTTTATCGCTTTCCTTGGTATCTCCCGTTAACAAAGCTACTTTTAAACCTAACGACTCTAAATCTTTTGATAGTCTTTTAAACTGTTGTTTTGATAAAACAGAGGTGGGGTTCATAACCGCCGCTTGATAACCAGATTCACAGACATCTATAATCGCTAGTTCTGAAACAACGGTTTTACCAGAACCAACATCCCCTTGTAAAAGTCTGTTCATAGGATATGGGGAAATTAAATCTTTTCTAATTTCCTCATAACTTCTTTTTTGGGCTTGAGTGAGTTCAAAATTTAAAGTCTTGAGAAATTTTTTTGATAATTCTCCTTTTATCTCCTTCTTCTCACCTTTTTTCATTTCTTTCATCTTTAATTTCAGATAGATCATTGCTAACTCAAATAAAATTGCCTCTTCGTATTTTAAAGAGTACCAAGCCCTTTCTTTATGATAAATACTTAAAGGAAAATGGATTCCTTTTATTCGCTTTTTCAAATCTAATAAGTTGAACCCTTGAACGAATTCTTCAGGTAAAAATTCCTCTAAAAAATATGTCTGTTGAATAGCTTCTTTTGCTATTTTTCGCATAATTGTTTGGAAGATACCAGACGTCAATGGATAAACTGGTAGAATTTCTCTTTTGAAATCCTCCTCACTTTTGATCACTTGAAAATCTGGAGACTTCATCTGTTTCATACCATATGAATACTCTATCCTCCCATAAAAAGCAGACTTCACACCTCTTTTTAAATAAGATTTAACATAATCCTGGTTGAAAAAAGTAACAATTATGACCCCAGTGTCATCTTCCACTGAAAAGTTGTAAATAGTTAAACCCTTATTTATTTTTACTTCTTCACTTTTCACTACGTTTCCTATTATTACGACTTTTTCATTCTCTTTGGCGTTGAATATTTTAACAACCTTTCTTCTGTCTTCGTAATCCCGAGGTGGATAGTAAAAGAAATCTTTTAATGAATAAATACCTAATTTATTTAAAATTAAGGCCCTTTTCGCTCCTACCTTTTTTATATATTTTATATCGGTGAGTGGCGCCAATTTTTTTTCTGGTTTTACTGAGACTTCATCAATTAAATATCGCTCTTTTAAAATCTTTAAAGAGTCTTTTAAACCTTCTAGACGTTTTTCCTTGCGTTTTTCTGGCAATGTTTCAAGAGGTTTTATATAAGCCAGAATCTTCTTAACATCTTCCAAAAGGCCATTTTCTTTAATTATTTTGAAATTATTTTTTGCGATGCTATAAAAACTTGGGAAGATCTCTTCCCAAGTTATCATTCCCTTTTCTTTCAATTGAACTACATAATCAAAAGAATTTATAACTTCTTCAATCATTGCTCTTGAAAACTCCTATTCTTTGAAAAAATATTTTTCAAAGTTACTCTATAACTTTCTTTATAATGATTTTCTTATCTTTCTTATAAATTTCATATCCATTCAATTCAGCTTCTTCAATTTGGTCATCTTCTATAAAAGGTATAACTTTCATCAAAGAAGAATTTTCAACGTAGAAATCCTTCAGGCTACCTTCAAGTGTGTATCCATAAGAGTTTATTTTCAAATAAGCAGAAAATACAATCAAAAACCAACTCAAAGATATCAACAACAAAAACGTCATTACTTTGATCATTACTTTACCATCCTTCTTGTGAAAAATTCGTAATCACTGAAGAAACTTTCGATTCTATCTTGATATCTAGAATAATTGGGTGATCCTTCTTCTTTTAAACTCTTGTAATAGTTATAAACAGCTTTATAATTGCTAACAATGTTTTCTACTAGTTGATTTTTTAAATTTTCATCTCTCAAAGTTGAATATAACTCAGATAACAATTTTAATGAACTATCTGGTATCCCTCTAGATTTTTGGGCCATGTAATAATCTGCTTCTCCCTCTTTTTGAGTAATGAAAACTATTTTGTTTATTAATTCATCTTGTGGATATATATTTATCAGCCTTACGGTTAACAGCAAATATTCATAATAAACATCTTCCCATTCAGGAAACCTATTCCAACCCCCAGGAAGGATGTATATAGCTTGCTGCTCCCAATGATGAAAATTATTGTAAGCCTCGTCTTGAAGTTTTTCTACTGTCTTTAACTTATCTAGTGGAATGTAATCCTTTAGCTGTTCGTATAGAATTACGATGTTATAATATATTCTGCCTATTAATCTATAGGCATTCTTTTCATTGAATGATAAGTATGAATATTCTAACTGATTTATTCCATCGTAGAGGGTTTGAATTTTTAAAGTAATCTGTTTAGCATTGTTGTTCAAGTCGCTGGAATAAATCGGTTCTACGGTGTCTCTTAAAATATTATCAGGAAATGGCATTAAATCCATTGCACCTTCGAACTCTTCGATCATAAAATCGTAACCGTCGATTTCTTTTTCAAATATTTTAGGTAAATCTTCATAAGTAAGGGAATTCTGCCGAATGCTAGACGTCAAAAGTTGAGACAGGTAAAATGCCGATTTGCCGAAATTCGGATTCCATTTTAATGATTTCTGGAAATATTCAAAGGCATTCTTATAGCTTTGTTCTGCTCTATTCTCGTATGATAACTGCATATTTTTATAATCTTCTATCTGTGTGTCTATCTGGTTTATACTTTGAGTTATCCTTTGAAAATTCACACTCCCTGGAGTGTAATTCATCAATTGTTTTTGAAGACTGGATTTTTGAGCTTCAAGTTGGCTTATAATATTTGGTATTTGACTTTCAGTAGCGTTAATAAGAGATACCATTGAATTGTATTCACGATTTCCTTTAACGAAAAAAGCTTCTGATGTAACTTCGTTTATTTTGTAATACGACGCCACTATTCCAACCAAAACTAAAGGAATAATCACAACCTGACTATTTTTGATATTAAAGCTTTTCACATGTGAATTGAACTGTTCTGATACAGCACTTGAGAGGATAAATACACTTAATATAAGGTTTGGATGCATGTGAAATGCAAACTCTGTGAATGCATGGATTGCCATGACTGCGGCGCTCCATCCAAATAAGGGGAATAAAAGGCTCTTGTTGTCATCATCTTTTTCAAGTTTTAGAACTTTAAAATATATCACCATTAAACTTACGAGCATTAACAATATTGAAGAAAAACCTAAAATACCTGTCTCTCCCAACACTTGTAGATAATCGTTGTGAGCTCTTTTGAAGTTATTCCATGCATATAAAAATCTCTCAGGATTTTCCGCTTGTACATCAGCTAGGTAATGAACCGCATAAACGGGATATGTATTTATTCCACTTCCAATTATAAAATGGTTTTTATGATTCTCATCTGCAAATTGTTTTACAGCGGAGAGCCAGGACAAACTTCTTTCATCCCAAGAAGAAACAGAAGCCATAGCTGCGAAGCGGTCTGCCGCTATCACCTCTCCACCTCTGTTGAATGGCGTTTCAAAATTAAACATAAGGAATAAAAAGGCTAAAACAGATAAAACCAGAATTATCCATATTTTAAACTCTTTACTTTTTATATAATTTTTCAAGGTATCTTTTTTATTGGAAATGAGAAAAGATATTATAGTGAATCCTAATCCAACAAAAGTGGCGAGGTAAATAGAACGAGTTTGTGCTAACAAAACAACCCAATACATTATAAAAACATTCGCTAAAGCATATATTCTAATGTAGATACTCGTATTCTTTCTCAAAGTAAAATATATAGAAATTGGTAATAGCTGTGCCAAATAGTCTGAAACAAAATTAGGGTTCCCGATAGTCGTTCTTAAGGCTATTCTTTGAGAAGGGTCTCCATACTTACCAAAGAACAAATCAAAGCCTAAAAACTTGTTCAAAAGCCCATCTATGGCTATAACAGTTCCCGTAACCATAAAAATAAAAAGACCATATTCGATGAATTTAAAATCCTTTCCAAAGCGCGTACTAATTACATACGAAAAAAAAGCAATAAGGACTATGTAGAAGGCTACTCCAGCTGACGTAGGTAGGTAATATTTATTCTCTATGTAAACTGATATCAAAGATAAAAAGGCAGAAATACTGAAAAAAGATAAAAAAATGTGTGGATAAGTGAACTTTATTGAAATAGGTTTAGAAAAGTATTTTAACAAATAATAAATTAAAATAACAACCATGAATAAAGAAAAAACCAAATGTTTTTGAGTGGAATACTCATAAACCAAATTGGGTACCATTAAAAAAGGTATTAAAGCAAACAAAACAAGAAAAATCAATATATCAGTAGGAATTTTTGCCTTCTCTTGCAAATAAATTAACCTCCTTTGTTGTTCGCTGGTTTGTGCGAACCAATTAATCAAAATAGATTTAAAATTCTTCTGGGGGTTTGGTTTGCCGGTTTTCTAAACGATGTTTTTTAATTGTTTTATGGTTTTTAAAAAGGTTTTAGGGGCTTGGGGTTTACCCCAACGTTTGGGTTGGGGGGCCACCCCAACGCCCTATTTTAGACCAAAAAAGTCAATGACTGCGTTTTTAATAATTTCTGCAAAAACATCCACATAGTGCCCATTCGTAAATTCATCTACTACTTGAGGATTACTGATAAATTCCATTTCAAATAAAACTGCGGGACTCCTAGTATAAGCCAAAACAGCGAACTCCGCCGTATGAACGCCCCTAAATTTAACCCCATTTACATTCAAATAACTTCCCAATATATTGGCAAACTTCTCACTTTCATCTAGACTGTTTTCTTTATCCGTTACCCATGTTTCTATAAGATTTTTATCAGTATTCAAATCTAAATTTTCACGGTAGGCTATTCTTCTTGCATACGTGCTTTCTGAAAAATCAAAATAGTAAACCTCTGATCCGTAAACTGAAGAATCTTGAGGATAATCATTCAAGTGTAAACTAATGAATAAATCTGCACCTTTTTCATTAGAAAAAACTGCTCTATCATGTAAATCAACGTATACATCATTTGTCCTAGTCAAATAAACGTTAACACTGTACGGTTTCAAAAGTTCTTGAGCTCTTTTTGCTACTTTTAAAGTAATATCTTTTTCAAAAGTTTGGTTGGGGCCAACTGCTCCCGGATCTATCCCTCCATGACCTGGATCCAAGACTAAAACAGGCAGAGTGATTGTATCTCTAAAAGAAAGGTCTAATATGATTCTATTTTCTTCAATTAATTCTTCCAAATCAGCGGAGTTATTCAGTTTTACTTGTATCCAAACTTCTGTTGGTGAATAGTGATATGCCTTTATGTAATTGATCTTATTGTTGTATTCTTCATAGTAATAAGAATCAGGAATTTCGGCACCTTTTATCTTAATTAAATATCCGGATTTATTAACTAACGGGTATATTCCAACATCTTCAGGGCTTGAAGAAAGCTCTATTATTATTCTGGCATCAGTTTTCTGTATGATCGTTTTTATTGAACTTACTTGAGTTAGTGGCAGATTCAAGTAAACAGCAGAATCATTAGAAAAGAGTTCTAAGTTGATCAACTTCGCTATCAACTCTGTAGTTAAATAAATTTCTCCATCAATCACTTTTAGATCATTTGGATAGAAACGAATAGATTCGGTGCTGTTAATAATTGCTAAACTATTCTGGGGAAAAATAAAAACGTTCCATTTGCTGTCTTTTACGTAAATCAAAGTATCGTTATATACATCTAAAGTTCTTCCACTCTTTTCAGAAATGACTTTTAAACTAACATATAGATTTTCTCCATCTTCAAAATAGTAAGCCGGATCTACCTCTCTCCATTGAAAATAAAGCGTTTTTGCAAAGGTAGTAAAAGAGAGAAATAAAAAGCCAAAAATTATTAACCGCTGAATTACCCTTTTACTCATCTTTTTATCCCCCTTGATTGATCAGTTAAAATTTCTAATATCTTTTCTGCAATATCGTAATTTGGAAGAACAAAATCCGCATAACCTTCTTGGGCAACAATTTTTGGCATTCCATAAACCACGGAAGTTTCTTTCGACTCTGCTATAACCTTTCCACCGTAATGTTTAACTTTAAATACCCCTTTCGCACCGTCTCTTCCCATTCCTGTCAGAATAACTGCCAATGAGTTTTCTTTAAAAATTTCAGCAGCCAGATCAAAAGTGAAATCAGCAGAAGGTCGTACATTATTAATTTTATCGCTTTTATCTAAAAACAACTTTATTTTATGATCCTCCTGTTTTAAACCTAAATGAAAATCCCCGGGAGCAATGTATACAACATTCTTTTGTAAAAATTCACCATCTTGGGCTTCTTTAACCTTTAAATTTGAAATTTTATCCAATCTATAAGCTAAAGAAGCTGTGAAACCTGCCGGCATGTGTTGAACAATAATTATAGGAACATTCAAATTTTCAGGTAGTTGCGGAATTATAACATCTAAAGAACGAGGACCTCCTGTTGAACTTGCTATCAACACAACTTTTTCTCCCAATATATTTACTCTTGCACTTTTCTTTATCTTCTTGCTTCCAACAAAATGGATACTTTTCAATTTTTCGATAGAGACATTCATACTTTCTCTTATCTTTCTCAGCAATTCATCTTGAACGTCTCTTATAGTCCAAGAGGTACTTCCAGCCGGTTTTTGAATGAAATCAAAAGCTCCCTTTTCTAAACATTCTATTGTAATAGAGGCTTCTTTTGAAGTCAAACTACTTACCATAATAACCCTTGTTGGAGATTTTAACATTATCTCACTTAAAGCATCAAGCCCGTTTTTTTTAGGCATTTCAACATCTAAAGTAATCACGTCTGGATTTAAAGACAAAGCTTTTTCTACCGCTTCAATTCCATCTTTGGCTAATCCAACTACTTTCATGTCAGGTTCCTTGTCTATAATATCTTTTAGAACCATTCGCATGAAAGCAGAGTCATCAACTATTAAGACCTTTATCTGATCCAAGCATTTTCCTCCTCATTATTTTTCTCTTTTTTTATATATAAAGCCACATAAATTCAACAAAAGCAAAAAAACTATTGCTAAAATTATACCATATTTAGGATTTAGATTGAAAAAAGCGTGACCGAATATAATTATTCCGATCGCAACAGCGAAGATAGAAGTTATAAAAACCGATGCAGCAGAAACATCTTTGATTATCTTTACCGAAGAGCTATAAAAAGGATGAAGAAAATCCAACAGTTTCTCTGCTACGGTATTCACTGTTTCCATAATCAACACTAGCATAACTGTGAATATTAAAAGTATAAACTCAACTTCAGTTAAGTTGGCAAAAATAGCAACAATTAACACTATTAACCCTATTAAACTTTGTATTCTAAAGTTTCTTTGAGATTTATAAATTTCGATGAGCCCTTTCAAAGCATAAGAAAAACTACTTTTTAGACTCCTGTTTTCATTATTTCTATTCATAACCTTTCCCTAATTTTTTATACATTTTAGTTGACTCTAACGGATACCTTTTTTTGCATAAATCATAACCAATTTTGATGGCTTTTTCATCAATCTCTATGTAATTTTTTGATACGTTCGATTTGACTTCTTCTATAAGACTTTCCAAACTTATTATCTGAGTTACTGAGCAAAGAACCCCTAACCCTATCATATTTGCCACATTTTTGTTTGATAATTCTTCTATAGCTATTTGTGAAGCTGGAACTTTGATTATTTTTTTGGTGATTCTTTCTACATACTGGGGTATATTTTCAACAAATTTTTCATCGTAGAATAAAATACCATTTCTTTTGAGATTCCCAATATGATTTAAACCAACATTATGCATCAAATACAATATATCAAAATTTTTAGCCTCGGGATAATCTATAGGTTCTTGATCAAAGAGCACATCACAATAAGAAAGTCCACCTCTCACCTGTGCACCATAATGTTGAGATTGAACAACCCAAAATCCTTCTTTTACCAGTGCTTTTGCAAATATTATTCCCATTAAGATGTTACCTTGACCGGCTTCTCCGCTGAATCTCACCGAATTAGGTGTACTTATTAAACTACTCATTTCGGTGATACCTCCTGTGAAACCAATTTTTTCCTTAATTTTTCATACCTATCAATGTAGCCTTCTTTTTCAACATTCAGAAATTCACCTATTATTATCTTATCTTTCAAGTCATTTTCATTCATACTTTTGGCTTTGCTCAACATAACAGAGTTATCTTTGAAATATTGCAACATTTGAGTGGGGCTTGTCATTTTGTTGTATCTTCCATAATAAGTATGACAATTTGTGACTATCTCAACAACTGACATACCTTTGTGTTTTAAGGCGTTTTCTATGTATTTAACTGATAACATGTAATGAAAAACGGTGGATCTAGCGACGTAAGTGGCACCAGAAGTTATTGCAAGATTAACTGCATCAAAATTGTTTTCTAAATTCCCATAAGGAGAAGTTGAAGCATAGGTTCCAGTAGGAGTTTCAGGGGAATATTGTCCGCCTGTCATGCCATAAATAGAATTGTTGAAGATAATAACTGTTAGATCCATATTTCTACGGCAAGCATGAATGAAATGATTTCCACCTATTGCTAGTATATCTCCATCTCCTCCCATTACTACCACATCAAACTCTGGTTTTGCTAATTTAACTCCAGTTGCAAAGGCAACAGCTCTTCCATGGAGTGTGTGCATAGTGTTAAAATCAAGGTACCCAGTCACTCTTGAAGAACATCCTATTCCCGATATAACTGCCACCTTGTTTTTATCTAAACTTAAATTATCCACCGCTTCCACAAAATTTTTCATTATTATTCCATTACCACATCCGGGACACCACACATGAGTCATTCTGTCTTTTCTTAAATACTTAAAATATCTCTCTACAGGCATTTTATCCCACCTTTCAATTTTGCTATTTGATTTTGATCATTCGATAATTTTTGTTTGTATGTTGCACGTATTAAAAAACAATTGTGTTAGACTATCCGGATAGCCTTCTCTATAATAAACCTTCTTGATGCCGGCATTTATTATCAACCTGGCACATACGGAACAAGGTTGATGCGTGATATAAATTGATGCGTTATCAGTACTAATCCCAAATTTAGCGGCTTGCATCAAGGCATTTTGTTCTGCATGAAGACCGTAACAAATTTCTTGGTTTTCCCCACTTTTTATACCTAAGTCGTCTCTTATACAACCTATATCATCGCAGTGAGGAAAACCAGATGGTGGTTGATTGTAACCAGTCGCTAAGATCCTTTTTTCTTTTACTATTACGGCTCCAACCTTTCTATGCAAACAGGTAGACCTTTTACTTACCAAATCCGCCACTTCCATAAAATATTTGTCCCAGTCTTTCCTTCCTTTGAATAAATTGGGATCATTAAAATTTTTGTTTTTCAAATAACTTTCAACTTCGTCCTTCTTACCCAAGAAAAAGCCTCCCTTAAATTGAAGATACCTCTAATAACTTCTCAAAAACATACCTTGAAAAATTTAAGCCTTTTGTAGTTAATTTAATAGAATCATCAATAGATATATACCCGTCCAAATTATTTTTTGTTTGATTTAAGACATTATCAACCAAACTTTTAGAAAACCTTTTTACCAAAGAGTCATAAGTTATTCCTCTTGTTAGTCTCAAAGACATAAAAAGAGTCTCTAACAATTCAGTAAACTCATCATTCACATTTTTTGTATCGTATGGAAGTTCATCATCATTTAATTTTGTAATATACGCTTTAACATCTGAGGTATTCACATATCTCTCGTTGTTGATATGCCCTCCTGCAGAAACCCCAAATCCTACATAATCTAAGTTATACCAATAAAATTGATTGTGAATACATTCTTTGTTGGGTAGGGACCAACTTGAAATTTCATATCTGTTATATTCTAATTTTTCCAATTGATCATAGATATAATCAAGAAGTTCATCTACTAAGTCATCTTCCGGAAGTTTCATTTCCTTGATTTCAAGAAAATGTTTTAAAGGAGTATTGTGTGAAGAATCCAATAAATAATAAGAAATATGAGAGGGTTTCATCTTTTCTATAAACTCTAAATTACTATTAACCGTCTCAAAATTTTCATAAGGTAATCCAAGAATAAAATCCACATTTATATTATCATAAAAAGATGCCAAAAGTTCATAAGATTTTAACCCTTTATTAAAATCATGGGCTCTGCCCACGGTTTTTAATATCTTATCAGAAGTACTTTGGAACCCTATAGATATTCTGTTAATCCCAATTTCCTTGTAAAGTTGCACTTTTTTCTCATCAACACTTTCGGGATTTACCTCTATCGTGAATTCCTCTAAATTAGATAGATCCATATGTCCTTGTAATGTACGAAAGGTTTGTAAAATAAATTCTTCCTCAACAAAGGATGGGGTTCCACCTCCAAAATAAACCGTTCTAACCTTCCTATCTTTTAATTTTTCACCTTTCAAAGCGATTTCTTTGTATAATGCGTTAAAATATTCTTCTTTTAAGGAAAAATCAGTTGTAGACACATAATCACAATAAAGGCATCTCTTCACACAAAAAGGTATGTGTAAATATACTGCAATATAATTAGAATTCAAAAAACAAACTTCCTCCTTTTTCGTTGAACGAAAAAAGTAGAGGCAACTTAAGATTTTCATTATAAAGATAAAATTCGTAAAAAAAGTCTTGACCAAAAGCTATTCTTGTACCAAGATGCAACTGTTGACCGAATACATTCATAGGAATTGAGAATCCAATATTTGGATACCATTTTTGTTGTATCAGTGATGCTCCTATGTCTATCGTATCGACATAGTAACTATCTAGGTTAACAAGAGGAATATTTAAATACAAACCATTTGAATAACCTAAACTAATAGGTATTTCTACAGGCCTAAATATTTGAGCTTTTACTTTAAATAGATTCATATTTTTATTGTTAAAAAGAAATAGATTTCCTATAGCATATGAAGGGGCATTGAACTTAGCTTGAATGAAGTTATATATATCGTGGTCGACATTTTTAACCTCAACTCTTTGAAAATTTTTTACTGTCAAAACTCCTAAAAAATTATTTTCAAGTTTGTACTCATATCCCACACCAAATTCACTGTTGTATACTGGTACATTCACAAACATTTTAAAAAAAGATTCTCCACTTTTCAATTTTATCGTCCTGTTAAAGATTTTATTTTCTATATATAAAGAGTTGTAATCGGAATAACCGATCTCTAATCCAAAATCTTCAAAAGATGACGTGGACAGTGAAAAGTTTGCTCCTTTATTCTCTATCTCTGGTTCAAAAGGAGTGTAACCTACATAAGATAAGATTACTGTCGAAATAAACATAAAAAACCAGATAAAATACAATTTTCTCAAGGTTCATCACCTCGTGGTGATTATCAATTATCTTCAAGTAATTCTTTGAGTATTTCGTTTGTTTTTTGGGGGTTAGCTTTACCTTTCGTCTCTTTCATAACTTGGCCGACAAAAAATCCCAACAGCTTCTTTTTCCCATTTTTATATTTTTCAATACTATCGGTATTTTCTTTTAAGACATTTTCAATTATTTTTCTTAGTTCATCTTCGTTTTCTATTTGCTTTAAACCTTTCTTTTCAACAATCTGTTTAGGGCTATCACCCGTTCTATACATCTCGGGAAATATATCTTTGGCGATCTTTGTTGAAATTGTATTCGTATCTAAAAGCATTTTTAATTCTGCAAAATGTTCGGGTTTAATTTTTACAGTTTCAATACTATCCTCATTTTCTTTCATCTCTCTTAATAACTCAGTTAAGATAAAATTACTAACAAATTTGGCATCCTTAGCCAATTCTACACATCTTTCATAATAATCAGCTAACTCTTTGTCTGAAGAGAGAATTTGTGCATCATATTCAGGTATATTGTACTGTGAAACAAACCTTTTAGCCTTCTCTTCTGGCATTTCCGGAATGAGTTTTCTAACGGTTTCAATAAGTTCATCGTTCAGAATCAGTATAGGGAGATCTGGTTCGGGAAAATACCTGTAGTCCATTTCCTCTTCTTTTGTTCTCATTGAAAATGTCTCTTTTTTGTTGGCATCCCAACCTCTCGTTTCTTGTATTAACTCTCCACCTTTTTCTAAATTATTGATAATTCTATCTCTTTCATATTCTAACGCTTTTTCTACAAATTTGAATGAGTTTATATTCTTAATCTCTACCCTTTTACTTATTTCTTTGTTTTCTTGGTTGAGAATAGAAATATTTGCATCACATCTCAAGGCTCCTTTTTCCATATCACCCGTTGAAACATCAGCGTACCTAAGCAAATTTCTTAATTTCTCCATAAAAATCCTTGCCTGTTTAGGAGTCTCAATATCCGGTTCTGTTACAATCTCTAAAAGAGGTATACCTGCTCTATTAAAATCTATTAAACTTTCTTGAGCAGAGGAAATTTGATCACCTTCATGAAGCATCTTAGCGGTGTCTTCTTCCAAATGCATCCTTCTTATTCTTATCTTTTTGCCTTCAACGTCGATGTATCCACCACTTACTATGGGATGAAAATATTGTGTAATTTGATAACCTTTTGGCAAATCAGGGTAAAAATAATTCTTTCTATCAAACCTAGAAAACTTATTTATCTGCCCATTTAGTATTAATCCAGTTTTTATCGCAAGTTTAAGCGCTTCTTCGTTTAATACCGGCAATGTTCCAGGTTGCCCCGTACACACTGGGCAAATATTAATATTCGGCTCAGCTTCAAAATGTTCTGTACTGCATGAACAAAAGGCTTTAGATTTTGTTAGTAATTGGGCGTGTATTTCCAATCCTATAATGGTTTTATACATAATTTTTCAACTCCCTAGGGGTCTCTTTAAAGAAATTGTCTGCTATAGTTAATAGTTCCTCATCTTTCATGTAGCGACCAATGAATTGTATACCAAAAGGTAACCCTTGGACATCACCAAAGGGAATACTTATGGCAGGTGACCCAGTTAAATTCGCAGGAATTGTAAAAATATCCATTAAATAATAGTCTAAAGGTTTTAACTTTTCCCCTATCTTTGGTGGAAGAACAGGAGATGTGGGGGTCATTATCAAATGATAATCATTCAAAATTTCCTTCATTTTGTTACTCAACAATTTTCTTACTTTTGAGGCCTTTGAGTAATATTGATCATAATAAAGAGAAGAAAGGTTAAAAGTCCCCATCATTATTCTCCTTTTTACCTCTATCCCTAAGCCACCCTCTCTGGTAGCTTTATACATTTTATTTAAACCTAAGGCATGGTTCCTCAATCCGTATTTGACTCCATCGTATCTTGAAAGATTGGATGAGGCTTCAGCAGGAGCTATTATATAATAAATAGCTACTGAATATTCCAGTTCTGGTATATCTTTTATATCAACTTTTGCTCCTTTGCTTCTCAAAAAGTTAATAACCCTTTCAAATTGTTTTATTACATTATCATCTGCATTTTCATGGTAAACAACCTTTGGAATGCAAATTTTAGTTTGGGATAAATCAATATCTACATTTTTTACGAGATCTTTATCGTGCTCCAATGTGGTTGAATCCTTGGGATCTTTTCCTTTCATAATTTCTGTAACCGTTCTGACGTCCTTAACATTATTTGCAAAAACACCTATTTGATCCAGCGAAGATGAAAAAGCGGTTAAACCGTATCGTGATATCATACCGTATGACGGCTTAAATCCTACAACACCGCAAAAGGCGGCAGGTTGTCTTACCGATCCTCCTGTATCAGATCCCAAAGAAAATGGAACGTATCCTGCTGCTACCGCTGCAGCTGAACCTCCACTACTACCCCCTGGAACTCGTTTCAAATCCTTAGGATTTTTTACAGGCCCAAAGGCTGAATGTTCATTGGTATTACCCATGGCAAACTCGTCCATATTAGTTTTTCCTACTACTGTAAAACCTGCTTTTAAAAGTTTTTCAACGGCAGTTGCGGTGTAAGGGGAACTATAATTTTCAAGGATTTTAGAACCGTTTGTTGTTTTTGTACCTTCAACTAAAATGTTATCCTTGACCAAGAAAGGTATGCCAAAGTAATTGCCATCTTTGTTGCCTTCTACCTTTTCTATTCTTAAAACCGAATTTATTTCTTTATCTCTTTCATAAATCCTTTTGATACTTTCTTCTATAACATTTTTACCAACCAAATCGTCTAGGGTCAAATATATCACCTCAAAAAAGAGTTTTAATTAAAATATGTAATATCTAAAATCGAATATCAAAAGTAAAATAAAACTTGCAATAATTAATCCGTAAGACAAGTAAGAAAGCGTTCTCCATGTTTGGTAACTCCTCTTCGTGTACCTTATAGGTGTTAACCAGCCAAAGGTAAAACCTATCCCTAATCCTCCTAAATGGGCAAAATTGTTTATATTAGCACCCGGTAAGAATCCCCAGATCACGTTTATTAAGATAATTGGGAGTAGAGCGGTACCTGTTACAGGTCTTAATATAGTAGGGGTATCGTGTCTAAATCCCGCTCCAAAAAGTAGGCCTATCAATCCGAATATTGCACCTGATGCTCCTACAGAGATTGCACTGGGTAAAAATAAGTGGGTTAAAAGATTACCAAAAATACCTGATAACATGTATATAGAAATGAATCTTTCTTTTCCATAAGCCCTTTCAACTAAGTTACCCACGTAAAATAAAGCGATCATATTGAAAAATATGTGAAATAGGCCACCATGAACAAACATTGAAGTAATCAGTCTGAACCATTCTCCAGCTGTGATTAAATTACCTAGTTGGGCACCAAAAAGTATGTATATACGTGGGTTAGAAAAAGCGCTTATACCGCCAAATAAAAACATCATTATAAATATTAAAACATTCAACATTATTAAGTAACTTGTGACATTTCTTTGCATCTCTTTCTCCTTTCTTTATCTATTACTGTCTTTATAAATTCTAAAACTTACTTTAGCACCCCTTCGCCCTGCATCCCACCCACAATTGGATGGGAGGGCTCCGCCCTGTAACCCTTTAAAAATCAAAATTTTATTTTTGAAAATCTTTTTATTACTAAAGTGTCTATTATCTATATCTAGGTCAATCTTATGCCTAGCTTTCTCGAAGTTTGATCCCTTTATTGTTCAAACTTTCTAAAATAGATCTTTCGACTTGATTGACTTCTTCTTCCGTCAAAGTTTTATTTTCTGATCTATAAACTATTGAAACGGTTATACTTGTTTTATCTTCTTCTATGTTTTTTCCTCTGTAAACATCAAAAATTTTAAAATCTTCTACAATATCTGCCACATTTATTATTATTTCTTGAATCTCTTTAAATTCAATGTTTAGTGGAACAATCATAGAATACTCTCTTTTGATAGCAGGTAAATCTACTTTTCTGAATTCTCTTTTTATTTCCTTCTTACCTTCAAATATTTTGTTTAAGTTAATCTCACAGATATATATTGGATCTTTTATTTCGTAATAATTATCGGCTATCACTGGATCAAGTAAACCTAAAAAGCCAACTTCTTCACTGTTAATAAATAAAAGAGCACTTTGTGCTTTCAAAAAACCAGATTGATCGTTTCTTACGTATTCTACTTTTACATGGAATTCATTCAACAAGTTTTCTAAAGCACCTTTTACAGAATAAAATGTAACCTCTCTCTTATCTGTGAAATCATCATTATTTTCTCTTCCCGTAGCCACAAAGGCAAGGTTAGTAAATTCCTTGGCACCTGTCTCACTACCTTTCTCTGCTTGGAAAACTTTATCAATTTCGAACATTTTTATATCTTTTATTTGATTTCTATAATTAAATGAAGCCGAATCCAACAAACCATATATCAATTTGGATGACATGTATTCTAATTCTGAGGAGATAGGATTAATCAATTTTAAATCCAATTCGTTTTCCATCCACATTCTATTGCCATTGTTCAATGGAAAGGTCTTTGCCTCATGATAACCGTTAGCCAACATAATATCCGCTACCTTCTCTTTAAAAGAAACAAAATCTCCCTTACTTCCTATCATTCCATTTAGATTTGGGAAAGCAGACTGTATTTTTGAGTAGCCATAAACTCTACCAACCTCTTCAACAAGATCAATTTCTTGGGTAATATCTGGCCTTTTTGTAGGAATAGAAACCTTCCATTCTTCATCTATTGTATCAAAGGATAAATTCGTTTTCTTGTTTACATCTTCCATTTCCTTCTGGTGTGAACTTTTTTCCACTTTTGTGAAAGGGAAATCTAATTTTTTTAATATTTGTTCAATTTCTTTTTCTGCTAATTCTTTTCCCAATCTATTGTTTATATAACTTTTTTTAATCGATATTTCTTTATTTTTTATAGGTTCGGGATAAATATCCGTTGTAGGTCCGTCTACTTTTCCCCCTGCCAATTCGTTAATCAATTTAATCAATCTACCCATTACCATCTCACTATTGTTTGGATCAACTCCTCTTTCAAAACGATACGAAGAATCAGAGGTTATCTTATGGTAAGTGGAAGACCTTCTTATATTAACAGGATCAAAATGGGCAACTTCTAGTAAGATATCTTTCGTATTTTCGTTGATACCGCTTAATTCTCCCCCCATTATGCCTCCAAGTGCAATTATGTTATCACCGTCGGTTATAAGTGTTTCTGCTCCTTCCATGGTGTACTCTTTACCATCTAAAAGAAGGATTTTTTCATCTTTTTTAGCTTTTCTAACAATTATTTGATCCCCTATAAGATCTAAATCAAATGCATGGATAGGATGACCTGTTTCTAACATTACATAGTTCGTTATATCTACAATATTGTTTATACTTCTTATTCCTGATCTTCCCAACCTTTTAACAAGCCACATTGGGGATGGTCCAACTTTTACATCTTTTACAACTGTTGCCATATATCGATTACATTTTTCATATTCTATTCTTACGGGAAACCCGTCACCTTTACTAATTTTTATATACTCAGGTAATTTAAATCCTACACCACACTCTATCGTTTCTAACTCTTTGGCAACACCTAAATAAGAAAGTAAATCAGGTCTATTGGGAAGTATCTCTATCTCTAAAACGTGGTCATACAGATCAAAAAATTTTACAAAATCTGTTCCATTCGGAACATCATCTATTATTCTGTAAATTTTATCCGCATCACTAGATATACCTAATTCCTTCAAAGAACACATCATTCCCTGAGAGATTACTCCCTTGAACTCTCGTTCTTCTATTTTTATATTGTTTGCTAAAGTCGCCCCAGGAAGTGCAACTGGAACTTTTTCTCCAACCTTAACCGTAAGGTCCCCAGTGACTATATTTTTGATCTCTTTCCCCACGTCTATCTTACAAATTACTAAATTATCAGCATTTTCAACTGGGGTTATTTCCTTAATCTCTCCAACTGTTATATTATTAAGATCATTCCCCATTTTTTCAAAACCTTCTACATCTACAGAGTGAAGTTTTATTTCTTTTACTAATTCTTCGATATTTTTTGTGACTTTTATATAATCTTCAAGCCAATTTAAAGATACTTTCATTGTTACCTCCCTCTAAAATTTTGCTTGTCAATGATGAATAGTTGATTATAAATTTTCTATAAATCTCGCATCATTTTTATAAAATTCTCTTATATCTGGAATGTTATATTTCAACATCGCCACTCTTTCAATTCCCATTCCAAAAGCAAAACCTTGCCATACTTTTGGATCGTAATTAACACTTCGAAAAACGTTTGGATGAACTAAACCGGCTCCTAATATTTCTATCCAACCAGTATTTTTACAAACATTACACCCTTTTCCTCCACAAAAGATACAACTGATATCTACCTCAAAACTCGGTTCGGTAAAAGGGAAATAGCTTGGGCGTAACAATATCGAAACTTTATTCCCAAAAAATTTTTGAGCAAAAACTTCAAGATACATTTTTAGATGGGAAACGGAAACATTTCTATCAACATACAACCCTTCTACCTGATGAAAAACGGGGGAATGCGTGGCGTCTAGTTCATCTTTTCTGTATACCCTTCCAGGGGATATTATGGCCAAAGGCGGTTTGCTTTTCAACATAGTTCTCACTTGAACGGGAGAAGTATGCGTTCTTAATAGCTTTTCTTTGTCCAAAGATAAATAAAAAGTATCCTGCATTTCTCTGGCAGGATGCCATTCAGGGGTATTAAGCGCATCAAAATTGTACCAAGAATTCTCTATTTCTGGACCTTCAGCTACTGAAAAACCCATTCCGATAAATATTTCTTCTATTTCTTTCCTTGTTTTTGTGATTAAATTTTCTTTCCCAACCTTTCTACGAGCCCCAGGAATCGTAATATCAACCCAGTTTTTTTTCTCCTTCTCTTCTCTTTCCTTTTCTTTCAGCTCACTTAACTTCTCATCAAAAATGGTTTCTAATTCTTCTTTCAATTCATTTACACTTTTACCATACTCTTTTTTTAATTCTACATCGTCGATATCTTTAAGATTGTTCATTAGAGACTTGATTAAACTTTTTTTACCTAAATATTTAGATTTTAGATTTTGAAATTCTTGCATATTTGTTATTTCTTGGAGTTCTCTTTTTAAAGTACCTATGATTTCATCTTTGTCTATTATTAAAGCCATCAAAATCCTCCTAAATTTTAAAATCTAGCTGTTGCCCTGTAGCCCTTTTAAAATCAAAATCTTATTTCAAAAAATCGCTTTTTTCTAAAATATCAATTGAAAAAATCTTTTGATTCATATACGATAGGTTCTCCCAACATATTAACTACCTTGTCAGTGGTTGCTTGTAATAGTTCAACAGAATCACTTATCACCAATATACTGCAATCCTTTTTATAATAAGAAATGATAGTTGAAATGTCAGAAAGCTCATCGTAGTTAATATCACATTTTCTAGCTCCTATAAATATCAAATGACGCCTTTTAGGTTTGTTTTTAAGTATGTTGTATATGCTATCTTTCCAAATTTGAGGAACCACTATATGTGTAAAAGATCTTCCCACCCAATTTATTCCGTTTGCAAGAAATCCATTTATTTTAACTTCTTTTGCGTACTTTTCAGGTTCTGAAATTAACTTAAAGAAATATGAGGTCATTAATTCCGTATTAGTAGTATATAACCCTAACGAATTCCCTTTTTCCAACTTAATTTCTGGGAAGGTGATAGAAGGTTTTACAATATCTAAAATGATGCTATTTGAAATTTCTTCTTCAATCACCTTGCACACCTCTTTTTATTGTTTTTCGAATCTCGTCGATTACTTTCTTAGTATCGATCTTTTCAATTTTAGTCGCATCAAGAGTCGAAAAAGTATCGTTACTTAGATACAACAAGGGTTTTAAATTTTCTAATGATCCTTCATTTTTGTGCAAAGCAACCACTTTTCCAACAACTAATTCATGATCTCCAACAGTAAAAGAATTTTCTAACGTGCATTCCATTGAAAAATAACCATCAACAATATAGGGGGCATTTACGAATTCAGAATCTTTCACCTTAACTCCTGCTGCCGAGAGCTTATCACCTTCTCTTGCAGAAATCCGTCCAACTTTTACGGATAACTCCGATTTCTCATACGGTAAAAAACTGACTGTAAATTCTTTTTCCTTAATTAACATGGGGTAAGTATATCTTTGTTTTTTAATAGCAAATCCAAACAGAGGTGGATTTGACGAAAGGGGTGTACTCCAAGCCACAGTCATCGAATTAACAAAAGAACCACTCTTAATAGTGACCAAGCACACAGGCATAACGATATTTTCACTGAATCGATTAATATTCACACTTATCCCTCCAGAAGAAAATTATACCATAACAATAGAAAAATCTGACATTTTTATTGACAATTTGAAAAAAAGAGTTATAATATAAATATCGTCTTTCGATATCGACATTAGATATATGGAGGGAATAATTTTGATTGAATTTAAAAATGTTTCAAAAAAATTCCAAGATAAGTACATCCTAAGAAATTTTAATCTCAAAGTTCAAGAAGGGAGTAAAACACTTATTTTTGGAAAATCTGGAATTGGGAAAACCACCATTTTTAGACTACTTTTAGGATTCATAAAACCAGACGAAGGACAATTACTATACAAAAATGAAGAGTTGAATGGTAAAAATGTATGGGATTTAAGAAGAGATGCTGTGTATATTGGGCAGGAATTAGATATTGCTGATGGAACCGTAAGAGAAATAATTCGTACTATATTGAATTATAAAATAAATCTTAAAAAATCTTTCAATGAATCAGAATTACTAAAATTATTCGATTTTTTTGAACTACACGAAAATATTTTAGATAAAGATTTCCAATCACTTTCAGGTGGAGAAAAACAAAGAGTTTTGATATCTATCTTTACATTTTTAAACAAAAAGTTATACTTATTGGATGAGATTACCTCTTCTCTGGATAGAGAGATGAAAAATAAAGTCATAGAATATTTACTATCAAAAAAAGAGTGGACTTTGATTGCAATATCTCATGATCAAGAATGGTTAAATAAAGAAGGTTTGAATATAATAGAGATGGGAGGGAATAATAATGGAACCTACAACTGATATTTCTTTATTTTCACTTGCAATGGCTTATTTATTAATATTTTTCCCCATTATCTTGAGTTATATTTTTAATTTAAAAATAACTCGAGATACTTTAATTTCAACGATCAGGATGAGCATCCAGCTTTTCATCATGTCTTTAATTTTAGTATATCTTTTCCAATTTGATTATACATGGTTGAACATAGGCTGGCTATTTTTTATGATCTCTTTTGCTGTATTTCGAGTGATTGGTAGTAGCGGTTTAAATTTCAAAAGGTTCATTTGGCCTGTATTCTTTGCCCTTGCTATTTCAAATTTTATTGTACTTTTTTACTTTGATTTTATAATTTTAAGATTGGATAACATTTTCACAGCAAGATATTTCGTTGTCCTTGGCGGAATGCTCTTAGGTAACGCTTTAACAGGAGATATTATTGGAATTAGTAATTTTTACAAAGATATACAAAGAAATAAACAGAGATATTTTTTTGCTTTGGGAAATGGGGCCACCGTTTATGAAGCTACACTCCCATATTTAAGGAACGCATTGATATCTGCTCTTAGACCAACCATAGCAAGCATGGCTACAGTTGGAATCGTGTATCTACCTGGAATGATGACAGGTCAGATTTTGGGAGGGGCGTCTCCACAAACAGCTATAAAATACCAAATCGCCATATATGTAGCTATTTTAACGTCGGTCTCTCTTTCCGTAACCCTAACAATATTATTCACAATGAAAAGTAGCTTCGATGAGTATGGGATACTTCGCGAAGATATCTTTAAAAAATAAACAAAGGAAGGTGCTCTAAAACGAAAAAAACGGCTATCGGTTTTATAGTTGCTATGGGAATTGTGAGTTTATTTGCAGATATCACACATGAAGGGGCAAGAAGTTTAATCGGTCCGTATTTAGGTTTATTAGGAGCGAGTGCAACTGCGGTGGGAATCATTTCAGGTTTAGGCGAGTTCATAGGTTACGGTTTGAGGTTGTTAACTGGTTATTTAAGTGATAAAACTCGTAGATATTGGCTTTTCACTTTTTTAGGGTATGGGATGGATTTATTCGCGGTTCCTTTATTGGCTCTTGCCGGAAGATGGGAAATAGCAGCTATGCTAATAATTATGGAAAGAACAGGAAAAGCTATAAGAAAGCCTTCGAAAGATACCCTTATGTCTTACGCAGCGCGAAATGTGGGAAGTGGTAAAGGATTTGCCATAGCAGAGGTCCTTGATCAAATTGGAGCTGTCTCAGGACCTGTTATTTTAAGTTTGATTCTATTATTCAAGTCAGGGGATAAGTTAGCAAACTACCGATTCGCATTTGCAATATTATTGATACCTGCATTGATTACTTTAATCTTGCTGTTAATTAGTAGATTGAACTTTCCACAACCCGAGAAATTTGAAGTGAAAGAGGAGACGATTAACTTTGAGGGGATCTCAAAATCGTACTGGTTGTACTTAGTAGCCATCTCCTTAATCGCAGCAGGTTTTGCAGATTTTCCTTTGTTGGCGTTCCATTTTCAAAGAATTGATATTTTCAGTCCAACTATGATACCTTTTATGTATGCGATAGCTATGGGAGTTGATGCTGTTTCTGCATTGATCTTTGGTTTGTTTTACGATAAAGTCGGAGTTACCAGTCTCATAATTGCTTCCAGTCTATCAATATTCTTTTCTCCCTTTTCATTTTTATCTAACTCTTCATTGGTAGTGATCTTAGGCGTTATTTTGTGGGGAATCGGAATGGGAGCCCAAGAATCGATTTTAAAATCTGTAGTAGCGGATATCGTTACCCCTGAAAAAAGAGGAACCGCATATGGTTTTTTTAACGCTATCTTCGGCTTTTTTTGGTTCATAGGTAGTGCTATTATGGGGGTCTTGTATGATCATACAATCGTTAGTTTGGTTATCTTTTCCATGATAGTAGAAAGTGCCGCTGTTTTTACTCTTTTCCTTCTCAAATCTAAACTTGGTAATGCAGTTAATTAAAACGAAAGGGGGAAAATAGTCATAAAAGAATCAAACGATCGCATTAAAATGAATAAATATTTAAATAAAATCTTGAATGGTTTAATTCAAATACATATATTGCACCATGCACAAAAAGCTCCAATCTATGGAAGCTGGATGATTTCTGAGTTAAAAAGGCACGGTTACAATATAAGCCCAGGTACTTTGTATCCTTTACTACACAAGATGGAAAAAGAAAATCTTCTCACTAAAAGAACTGAAATAGTAGAAGGTAAAAAAAGGATATATTACTCTATTACAAGCCAAGGAGAAAACCTATTAAAGGAATTAAAAGCAAAAGTAAAAGAACTATTTCATGAAATAATCTAGAAAGGAATGGAATGATAAAAGATCACGTCTTGATATTTAAACTTATATCAAGTGCTTTAATGTGATGAGTGAGGGCACCAACAGAAATTACATCAACACCTGTAAGAGCTATGCTATAAATATTATCTAAATTTATCCTTCCAGAAGCTTCAACTATTGCTCTTTTGTCAACTAACCTAACAGCTTCCCTCATTTCCTCAATTTCCATGTTATCAAGCATAATAATATCCGCCCCAGCTTCCAATGCTTCACGTACGCCATCCATTTTTTCTACTTCAACCTCAATTTTCATCATATGAGGTAAGTTTTCTCTAACTTTTTCTATAGCTCTACTAATACTGCCAAAAACTGCGAGGTGATTATCCTTGATCAAAACGGCATCATAAAGACCCATTCGATGGTTATAGCCTCCGCCAATTCTTACAGCATATTTTTCTAGAAACCTCAAACCAGGTGTTGTCTTCCTAGTATCAGCAATTCTTACCGACAATCCTTTTACCTTCTCTACATATCTTCTTGTCATTGTAGAGATACCCGAAAGTCTTTGTAAAAAATTAAGGGCGCATCGTTCTCCTTTTAAAATATCAATAGCTGATCCCTCGATTTCTAATATAACGGTATCTTTTTTCACTCTTTCACCGTCATTAACTAAGGGTTTGAGAATTATATTTTTATTTAATTGCTTAAAAACCTCCTCAGCTACTTTCAAACCTGCAATAATCCCTTCTTCTTTAATCACCACCAAGGCTTTAGCTTCTTTTCCAGGTTCTAACAGAATTTCACTGGTAATATCTCCCGTCCAAGCATCTTCATTTAAAGCTTTACACACTATTTCTTGAATTAATCCCTTCTCTAAGAACACATTCCTTCCCCTCCGGATTCTTTTTGTTAAAGATAAAGTGTGTTTGCATCAATTCTTTTTTTCGATGTGGAAAATCCAAACGATAATGACTTCCTCTACTCTCCTCTCTTTTTAAAGCCGATCGTGCAATAAGCTCGCCAACAGTTAACATGTTCCTAAATTCGAAATGAGCTTTGAGTTTTTTGTAATCTCCTTTTCTCATTTGACTAAATTTCGAAATTGTAGGTACCTTCTCTTCATTAATATCTTTTTGAATAGTTTTTAACCACTTTACTAAATACTCAAGTCCTTCTTTATTCCGAATGATTCCTGCTTTTTCAGTCATGTTTTTTCTAAACTCTCTGATCAATTTACTTAATTTCTTATCATTACCAATATTCTCAGTAGCTAAAAATTTTTTGGTCAAATCTTTATAACTATTCTTAAATTTCATAGTGGATTCAATTTGATTGTCATCAACACCTTCTTTTATTGCCCGGTAAATACGATGTCCAAAAACCAGCCCTTCCAGTAAAGAATTGCTCGCTAATCGATTAGCTCCATGAACACCTGTACAGGCAGCTTCTCCACACGCAAAAAGACCCTTAACAGCAGTTCTACCCATCATATCAGTCTGGATACCTCCCATTAGATAATGAGCAGCTGGAGTAACAGGTATAAGATCTTTTCGAATATCGTAACCGTATTTTTTGAGGTTGCTAAAAATAGTAGGAAACCGTTTTATAATAAAATTGGGATCAAGATGGTTCATTTTCAGCCAAACATGAGGCATGCCTTCTCTCTTCGCTTCCTCTATCATCGATCTTGAAACAATATCTCGAGGAGCTAGATCGGCCATGGAATGATAACGATGCATGAACCTTTCACCTTTTGAATTAACAAGAACGGCACCTTCTCCTCTAAGACTCTCTGAAATGAGGAATGAGAATTCTCCTGAACCACAAAAGGTTGTTGGATGAAATTGAACAAACTCCATATCAATTATGTTAGCTCCACCCCTATAGGCTGCGGCAATTCCATCCCCCGTAGTTACAGGAGGATTACTGGTGTTTTCGTAAATATAGGCACAACCACCGGTGGCGATTATTACAGCCCTTGTCAAAAAAATAATAAACTCATTTTCATTAAAGGCGATGGCCCCTACGGCCTTCTTCTCATCAATAAGTAAATCAAGTAAAAAGGTATTTTCTAAGATTTTTATATTTTTTTGATCTTCAACTACTTCACTTAAAGTCTCTTCAATCTCGGCTCCAGTAGCGTCACCCCGTGCATGAAGAATGCGTCTTTTGCTATGAGCACCTTCTTGTGTAAAATCAAGCTTTCCATCGACACTGTCAAATTTTACGCCAAGATTCATTAATTCTAGAACCCTTTTAGGCCCTTCGGTGACTAATATTTTCACAGCTTGGCAATTACAGGCCCCATCCCCAGCCTCCAGTGTATCTTTCAGATGACTTTCCCAAGAATCTCCTTCGTTTAAAACAGCAGCTATTCCTCCTTGAGCAATCTGGGTATTACTATTACTTAAACCTTCTTTGGTAATTAGAGTAACTTCCCCCAAAGAACTTAATTTGAAAGAGGTATATAATCCGGCGATACCGCTCCCAATTACTAAATAATCAGTTTTCAAAAATTTTTTCATCTTATCACCCTATTGAATTTTTCAGTCACTCAATTCAAGCATCCGATCGAGAGCTCTCTTTGCTTTCATACGGATGTTCTTTGGTACTTCAATAATAGTTTCCATGTTTTTGAGAGAATGGTAGATCTTTTCCAAATTTATTTTTTTCATATCGGGACAAATTAGAAAGGGGTTAAGAATATAAAATGTTTTATCAGGATTCTCTTTCTTCAAAGGATACAATATACCTTCTTCAGTACCGATGATCAGGGTATCAGCTTTGCTATTTTTGGCATAATTCAAAATCTGGGTAGTACTACCCACATAATCGGCCAAATCAACAACTTCGGGTTTACATTCGGGATGAACTAGAATTTCGGCGTTAGGATAGGTCTTTTTTATATTTTCTACTTCCTCTGCTGTTATACTGTGATGAGCAGGGCAATACCCATTCCAAATAATAACTTCCTTATCAGCACTTTTCGACACATAATCCCCCAAATTTTTATCGGGTAGAAAAATAATTTGATCATTATCTATCTTTTCCACTATCTTCAAAGCATTGGAAGAAGTGCAACATACATCGCTCTCAGCTTTGATCTCAGCTGTGGAATTGACATAACTGACTACAGATGCTTTTGGATACCTTTTTTTCATACTTTTTAAACTTTCTATATCAGCCATCTCAGCCAGCGGGCAATTAGAAAACTTTTCAGGTAAAAGAACTATTTTATCCGGCGAAAGTATACTTGCACTCTCAGCCATAAATTTAACACCACAGAATACAATAACTTTAGCACGACTCCTGGCTGCTTTTCTGCTTAAATCAAAAGAATCTCCTATGAAATCTGCAACATCCTGTATTTCAGGAAGTTGATAATAATGGGCTAAGATAATAGCTTCTCGTTTTTTCTTAAGCTTTATTATTTTTTTGGTTAATTCTTCCCTTGTATCCATTCTTTTACTTTCTCCTTATTTGAAAATTTTCCTGTCTTTAGCTTCCCTTTGCTCAGCAGCTTACCCGAAAAATAAAGCGATGAAACGGAACTCCGCAAAGTCTCTATTTTTGTAAAAAATAATTGTATATACAGTATATATTATATCATCTTAATTATTTCATGTCAAATGTTAAAGGGCTCTTTGTCAAATATGGTTGATGGAATAATCTTAAGAGATGATGACAAGGGTAATACAGCTTTTTTTGTTGAATAATTTCAGCTCAGAAAGGATAACCGTTTACAATATGTTGTTCCTTCTGTGATGAAATTTGGTAGTTTTATGAATCTTTCTGGCATCACTCCTAATAGAACTTTTTTGGTATATCTCAAAACTTCCTTGAATCCAAAACTTATTCTTTTTATTAATTTTATGTGCGTATGACGTCCTTCT
>Ga0182240_100100_pt1 | contig 40991 bp, 36 predicted proteins | sample hydfrates4_PW_90_FD_145594 | JGI IMG/M metagenome (GOLD analysis project Ga0182240, IMG submission 145594) | Subsurface microbial communities from deep shales in Texas, USA - hydraulic fracturing test 4_PW_90 | ecosystem: Environmental > Aquatic > Deep subsurface > Shale gas/oil reservoir >...
TTCGCTCAGACAAGATTCGCCGCTGATCCTCCGCTCCGTTCGCTCTTTTGATTTACTTGCGTATGTTCGCTCCGGGTGTTGCCCCCGCCTTCTCCCGGTATTCGCTGTGTACAAAAGCCATAAAGCTATTTTTTCATTCCTCTGCTGGTGCCGCCTTCGGCGGCATGGGCTTCTCCCTTTAGCGAAAATAAGTTAATAAGTTAAGGGTCTGACCCCGGGTAATTAAACTTTTAGGAACCGCCTTACCGATATGGCACTCCCCAGCAAGCCCAGCAATAGACCCAGTGCCGCTATACCCAACAAAGTGTAATTAATCATTTCCGACTGGCTAATTAACTGCATAAAGGGCAGGGCGGTGTTTACCCTCACCACCAGTGTGTGATAACCCATATAAATTACACCCGCCGTAATCAGCCCTCCGAAGAGGCCAAGCAGCATTCCTTCCAGCATAAAGGGCATGCGTATAAACCAGTTGGTGGCACCCAGAATTTTCATGATCCCTATTTCCCGCCTCCGGGCATAAACAGATAGGCGAATGGTGGTGGCAATGAGGAAAACCGCAGCTATTCCCAAAAGAACAACAATGGCCATACCCATTGTCCTTACCCACTGGGAAATTACCATTAACCTTTCAACCACTCCGCGGCCGTAGCGCACATTCTCCACTCCGGCTAGCCCTTCAATCTTTTCAGCCACCGAAGGCACCAGTTCCGTGGAAAGGGCCTTAACACGGTACGAATCGGGCAGGGTATTATTCTCTTCCAAACCCGTTAATGCTTCTTGCCTTTCCCCGAAACTCTCTTTGAGTTCTTCCAGGGCACGTTCCCGGGATATAAAATTAACACTTTCCACCCCGCCCAACTGCTGTATCTGTTCTCCCAGGTCCTCCAGTTCCTCTTCCTCAACACCCTCTTTTATAAATACACTGATTTCCACACCGGACTCCACCCTGTCCGCCAGGTGATTGACATTGAGTACCAGCAGCAGGGAACTGCCCAGTATAAAAAGAGAGATAACAATAGTGCCCACCGCGGCCAAAGAAAGCCAGCTGTTTCTATACAGGGATTTAAAGGCCTCTGCCCAGTAATAAATGATATTGTTGAAAGTCAAAGGGCTCTGGCCCCCCTTTCGCCGTCCTTTACCAGGCTGCCGTTGGAAAGGGTGATTACCCGCCGTTTTAAATCATCAACTATGCTCCAGGCATGGGTAGCCACCAGCACAGTGGTACCCCTGCGGTTTATGTCCAAAAAAAGGTTCATTATCTCCCAGGAGGTCTCCGGATCCAGGTTACCCGTGGGTTCATCGGCTATAATCAGCGGGGGACTGTTAATGATAGCCCGGGCTATACAAACCCTTTGCTGCTCCCCCCCGGACAGCTCGGCGGGTATCATTTCCGCCTTATTTTCCAGTCCCACCATTTTAAGCACAGGGGGAACGGATCTGCGTATTTCCTTACGGCCCATGCCGGCCACTTGCAGGGCAAAGGCCACATTTTCAAAAACGGTTTTTTGCGGTAACAAGCGAAAATCCTGGAAAACCATGCCTATCCGTCGCCGCAGCAAAGGAATCTCTCTGCCCTTGTAACGAACGATATTTTTACCGGAAAAAAGAACTTGTCCCCTTGTGGGCAACTCCTCCCGGCAAATAAGCTTGATCAGGGTACTTTTTCCGGCACCGCTGGCACCCACCAGGAAAACAAATTCACCTTTGGAGATGTTCAATGTTACATCATTTAACGCTTTAACACCATTGTCGTATATTTTGGAAACATTGTACATTTGAATCATTGCTACATCCACCTCGGCTCAAGAATTCGACGCCCGGCGGCCAATTCCTTTTATAAAAAACAAAACCCCCTAAAAAGGGGGAATTAATTACAATATTAACCTTTTCTGTTTAGAACTTCCTTAACTGCGGACACCACATGGGATGCAGTTAACCCGTATTTTTCCACAAGCTCGTCCGGCTTGCCGGATTCACCAAAGACATCGGGAATTCCCACCCGCATTAAGGGCACGGGAACGGTTTCCCCCAGTAATTCCGCCACGGCGCTGCCCAGCCCTCCGATTATACTGTGCTCCTCTGCGGTAACCACCGCCCCCGTCTCCTTGGCGGCCTGGATCACGGCGCCCACGTCCAGGGGTTTCACGGTATGCATGTCCAACACAGAGGCTGTAATACCTTCCTTTTCCAGCTCCCCCGCGGCTTCCAATGCTTTAGCCACCATAATGCCGCAGGCAATTATGGTGACATCCTTTCCGGCCCGCAGTTTGATAGCTTTACCCGGGGTAAAGACCATATCGTCACCGTGCAAAACAGGAACCTTGGAGCGGCCCAGTCTTATGTAAACCGGTCCGTTTATTTCCGCCGCCGCCTTCACCGCCGCCACGGTGGAGGGACCGTCGGCGGGTACAAAGACCGTCATATTGGGAAGCACCCGCATCAGGGCAATATCCTCCAATGCCTGGTGGGATGCCCCGTCCTCCCCCACGGTAATACCGGCATGACTGGCCCCTATTTTTACATTCAAAGCCGGGTAGCTGATACTGTTGCGAAGCTGATCGTATACTCTGCCGGTGGCAAACACGGCAAAGGAACTGGCAAAGGGAATCTTCCCGGCCGCGGCCAGTCCCGCCGCGGTGCCCATCATATTTTGCTCTGCTATTCCCATGTCAAAAAATCTCTCGGGAAATTCCTTGTAGAAATTTATTGTTTTTGTAGATTTCGCCAGATCGGCATCCAATACCACTACGTCACTGTTTTCCCTGCCCAGTTCCACCAGAGCTTTTCCATAGGCTTCCCGGGTGGCTATTTTTTCGGTCATAATATTACATCTCCCCTTTCCCTACGCCAGTTCCTGTAAAGCTTTTTCCACTTCACCGGGCTTGGGGGCGGCACCGTGCCACTCCACCTTGTCCTCCATAAAGGAAACCCCTTTGCCCTTAACCGTCTCGGCAATGATAATACTGGGCTTGCCCGTTACTTTTTGACACTGCTGGATTGCTTCAATTATTTCCTTTATGTTATGACCGTCAATTACATGAACATCCCAACCGAAGGATCTCCATTTTTCCGCCACGGGTTCCGGAGACATTACATCTTTAACCGGCCCGTCTATCTGAAAACGGTTATGATCCAAGAAGGCAATTACATTGTCAAGCTTATAATGGGCGGCGGCCATAGCCGCTTCCCAAATCTGTCCCTCCTGGATTTCCCCGTCCCCCAGCAATACATAAACCCGGTAATCCATATTATCCAGCTTGGCGGCCAGGGCCATGCCGTTGGCGGCCGAAAGCCCCTGACCCAGGGAGCCCGTGGACATCTCAATACCGGGAACCTTTTTCATATCCGGGTGTCCCTGCAGAGGACTCCCCAGCTTGCGCAGGGTGTTTAACTCGGAAACGGGGAAATATCCCCTTTCCGCCAGGGCCGCGTACTGTACCGGGGCCGCGTGCCCCTTGGACAACACAAAACGGTCCCGTTGGGGCCAATCAGGTCTTTGGGGGTCGATACGCATAACATTGAAATAGAGCGCGGTTACGATATCCGCCGCGGAAAGAGAGCCACCCGGGTGGCCGGACCCCGCAGCGCCGATCATTTCCACCACATGCCGGCGAATTTCCTTGGCCTTGCCTTCCAGAGCAGAAACAGTTTGCTGGTCCATTGTGCACCTCCGTAAAATGGGTTATTCACGCCTATAGTTTTTAAATCCCTCGCCCAGCACCTCCCGCACATCGGTGAGCACGAGAAATGCAGCCGGGTCTATTTCATAAACAACTTCCTTCAACCTGCTTACCTCCGAGCGATTCACCACCGTCAAAAGCACATCCCGGTCGGTATTTGTATAGAGCCCCCGGCCCTTCAGGGCGGTGACTCCCCGGTCCAGCCTTGTTAGGACGGCATCGGCAATATCGTCCGTTTTATCGGATATGATAAAAAAGGCTTTGGCATAGCTGATGCCCTCCTGCACCAGATCAATCACCCAGGCGGTGATAAAAATGGTCAGCAGCGCGTACATAGCCAATTCCCAGCTGTGGAAAGTCAAACCCGCCGCCAGCACCACAGTGGCATCCACCAGAAATAGCAGCTGCCCTATATTTATTCCGGTATAACTCCTCAGGATGGCGGCAGCCAGATCCGTCCCACCGGTGGTACCCCGGTAGCGAAACACCAGGCCCAGGCCAACGCCCACAAGGGCTCCCCCGTAAAGGCTGGCTAAAAGGGGCTCCTGGGTGGGAACCGGTAGAAAACGTGCCATACCGTCAATGGCAACGGATAAAGCCAGTGTACCGTACAGGGACCGAAAACCGAATGTAAGACCCAGCCGGTAAATCCCCATGGCAAAAAGGGGGATATTCATTAACAACATTGTGAGCCCCACCGGCAGTCCCAAGACATAATGCAGCACCGTGGCGGCACCGCTCACTCCCCCGGCCGCTATTTTATTGGGAATAAGGAACATATCCAGCCCCAGGGCTGTTATTATTACCCCGGCTGTAACCCAGGTAAATTCCACTACGGATTTAAATTTCACGGAATCATCTCTCCGCATGCTGCTGTCAAGCCATTAGCTGTAGCATATCCCGAAAGATTTATGGGTATTAAACAACAAGAAACACTTCTACCAGAGGAGAAAATTTCCTCCCTTTGTGTCGAAAAAAGCTCTCTAAAGTGGATTGGGGTTAGGTCATTAACTTATTAACTTATTTCATCCTTCTGCCGGTGCCGCCTTGCGGCGGCATGGGCGTCTACCTTGAAAAAACACTTTATAAAGTTACTTTTAGCGCGCGGGCGCCCCGGTGGTTTCCTCCGTTCGCTCCGCAATTATTCTCGTGGTGCGGATAAGTGTCTCCCGGAAAGCCGCTTGCCACAGACTGCTTGCCTTCTTCTTCACGCCCTTTCGGGGTCATGGCTTTCGGGATTTGACGGGCTAAGCGCCGCTACTCAGTGCTTCGCTCACTCCGGAAATCACCGGGTCACCCTGAAGTGACTTGTTGGGATTTGGGGTCAGACCCTTAACTTATTAACTTATTTTCATCCTTCTGCTGGTGCCGCCTTCGGCGGCATGGGCGTCTACCTTGAAAAAACTCTCTTGCAGTTTCTTATTAAGGCAATTATTTCGCCGGCGGGGACAACACCCTGCGCTCACTTACTCAGCCTTTAATTGAATGAGCTCACTCCGCTCCGGGCGGCTCATAACTCGCTTCGCTCAAACAAGATTCGCCGCTGATCCTCCGCTCCGTTCGCTCTTTTGATTTACTTGCGTATGTTCGCTCCGGGTGTTGCCCCCGCCTTGTCCCGGTATTCGCTGTGGCAAAAGCCATAAAGAAACTTTTTCATTCCTCTGCTGGTGCCGCCTTCGGCGGCATGGGCGTCTACCTTGAAAAACATAAGTTACAATTGATTACCCCTCCTGAAAACCTCAAAGTCAATTTCAAAAAGCCGGTTCCAGGGCAAAGAAACACTGGAAACTTTAACCGTTTCACCAAATTGATTGTTTAGCTTTGTTTGGGCAAAGTTATTAAGCTCCCGGGAAATTTCTTGCTCCAGAGCAGTTTTTTGGGAACTGTCAATAGCCTGCCCCGCGCCGGCGATTTCATGGCGGCTTTGAACAGCGGGCCTCACCAGGGATTGGTAACCCCAATCCTCCACCAACCGCGTCAAAAGATACCGGCGATCATTGTTGTACATTTTTTCCTCACCCACACTATTAATACCTATTATGCCCTGGGCAAGGGCCATGCCAATGGTATTGCCGGCGGTGTTGCATCCCGCATAACCGGCCAAACCGGAAAGTAAATTCTTACCGGCAAGGGCATCCATCAGCGCTAAATCACTGCCGTTAGCATAGGCCACATCGGCCACGGCAACGGGTTTGCCAGCATGCAGCCACTGTGCTATTTTGTCCGCCAACTCGATGTGATAGTTATTGGGCAAGCCTGTTTGAGGCTGGTTGGAAGCCTGTATAACTTTATCCGCCGGGGAATTTATTGCCAGCACTAAGTCAGCCCCGGTATGGTTATCAACAACCTCCGCCCCCGCGGATATAATATGCCACCGTACATTTTCCAACAGTGATACATCTTCATAGAGGGCTGTAATGCCCGGTCCTTTGGAAGTGGCCCAATGGATATATACCGAGGGCTTCTTGTCATTTAAATCGTTAATTGCCCTGGCCAGGAGTACAGCCCCCAGCTCATCGGCACCGGGGTAATCGATAATTTTACCTTTTAACTCCTGTCGGTTCATATATGGTGCCAGCGCCCTCATATCCCCGCGGTGAAAACCATATGGAGTGCAATCATCCCGGCCCAGTACCAGGTAATTTATGTAACCCTTTTCGGTTAATTCTATCATCTTCTTTAACGCGGTCAGATTGACATCCCTGCGGTTGAGGTAATCATCCAATATTTCCCCGGGAACCGCCTTTTTAATGTTTTTATATTTTTCCTTTTGCTCGGGGGTTGCCTCACCCACCGCTATCCGGTCTGCCAGTTGGGACAACCATAATATCCTATTACCATATTGTTGGAAATAACCGGGTTGTTCAAAACTATCGCTGGAGGCGGCAGAACGCATGACAGTGGAAAATGCATATACGGGTTTATCCCCCCCGCCCAGAAGCTTTTCCAGGCGATCAATGTCGGAGGTAACGTCCTGAATTTCCCGGTTATGAGAACGGGAAGGAGCCAGCCCACCGTATAAAAGCATATCCGTGGAAATAACGCATGCATCCGCTTGCCGGTAATTATCCTCCAGCCAGCGCCATAGCCTTTCCACCTCAGCCGGCTCTTTTCCCTTACCCGCCAAGGCCCCGGGGGGTACCATTACATCTATTCCCCCCGCCTCCCCCAGCTCCACCACCTGCTCATAATTCATGGGACGGTTATCCAGGGGAATATACAGTACTGTTTTTTGATTAGTATCTAGTTGGCACCCCATAAGAATTAGAAATAACGGTACTAAGAGCATCATAACAAGCAATTTCTTGGCCATTTAGCTCCGCCTCCAAGTATTACCCATATTATCTACCTTGAAAAGCTAGTGCACGCGGGGACGGTTCTTTTGTGCTAAAAGTTACTCTTAGTGCGCGGGTGCCCCGGTGGTTTCCTTCGTTCGCTTCGCAATTGTCCTTATTGCGCGTAAAGTTTACTTGTTTCGCCCGCTTTCCCCAGACTGCAGGCCTGCTTCTTTACGCCCGTCTTGGGGTCTTGGCTTTTGGGCTTCGACGGGCTAAGCGCCGCTACCCAGGTGCTCCACTTCACTCCGGAAATCACCGGGTCACCCTATGTGACACTTTTTCATCCTTCTGCTGGTGCCGTCAGAGATGTTAGCTAAAAGCCTTTGGCCAGTTCCAGCACTTCCTTTACCGGTACGGCCAGGCCTACTGTTTTTTCTTTATCCTCCGCTTCTTGTTTCCAGGTGGCAAAAATCACTCCCACCACACGGCCTTCGCTGTTAAACACCGGGCTGCCGCTGTTCCCGGGATAAACAGGCGCGTCTATGGAAAAAACCCTCTCCGGACTGTCCTTGAGCCGCAAATACTGTTCCACCTTGCCATCTGCAATAATATTGTTTAAACCCAGGGGGTTCCCCACCACCCTTACTTTATCCCCGGGGGAAGGCAAATTAGAACTGTCAAGGGGAACAGTGGGAAGCCCCTCACCCCGCAGGGTAATTACCGCCAAATCCATCTCCGGCTTGCTGGTCCACCGGTCGGCCTTGAAAATTTCCCCATTGGGAAATTTTATGGTCATATTCCGCGCATCTTCAATCACGTGGTGATTGGTTACGATTATGCCCCGGGAATCAATATTGAAACCCGTTCCCGACTTCTGCTTGGCCATTATGGACTCCCGCGCCACCACATCTATTTGCACCACAGCTTTTTGCAACTGCTGCACATCAATATCCCGTTCCAGCTGCAGCGACCGGGAAACCAGATCCGCCAGGGGTGCCCTTACGGCAGGCAGAGAAGTAAGAACCACGAGGCCCAGAAACGCAAAAGCCGTAAAAAAGGCAATAACCCGAAGAACCGCCCCCCGGCCGCGCCGCATCTCCTCTAATTCCTCATCAATCTCATCTAACTCTTCATCTAATTCTTCCATTTCTTCTATGTAATCGTCATATTCCTGTAACTCTTCCTGCCAATCTTTCTCCCTATCCTTACCCGACGTAGACATAAAACCTCCCCGGTTAACATAATAACTCAACACTTTGTGCCAGGCACTTTTGTTAATTTATAGCCCGGGGTTTAACCCCGGGCCATAAGTTGTAGGTATGCTGATATGAATATATCAATATTGCCGTCCATCACCGAATCTATGTTTCCCACTTCGGTATTGGTACGGTGGTCCTTTACCATTCGATACGGGTGGAATACGTAAGAGCGTATTTGGCTCCCCCAGGCAATTTCCCTCTGCTCGCCCCGCATGGTCGCCAGTTCCTCTTCCTTCTTTTGCAGTTCGATATCAACGAGGCGGGCCTTTAAAAGCTTCATGGCGGTGTTTCTGTTGGTGAGCTGGGAGCGCTCACTCTGGCATTGTACCACTATTCCGGTGGGCATATGGGTTATTCTGACAGCCGAATCGGTTTTATTTACATGCTGCCCGCCGGCACCCCCGGAGCGATAGGTATCGATCTTAAGATCCTCCGGCTTTATTTCCACGTCGATATCTTCCTGCACCTCGGGCAGCACATCCACCGAAGCAAAGGAAGTATGCCTGCGGCCCGCGGTGTCAAAGGGAGAAATACGAACCAGCCTGTGCACACCTTTTTCGGATTTTAAATACCCGTAAGCGTGCAATCCTTCCACGGATATGGTGGCGCTTTTGGTGCCGGCTTCATCACCGGGAAGCATATCCAGTACATTCACCCGGTAGCCCCTCTCTTCGGCCCAGCGGGTGTACATGCGCAGCAGCATATCCACCCAGTCCTGGGCCTCGGTGCCCCCGGCTCCGGCGTGCAGGGCCAATATGGCGTTATTGCTGTCATAGGGGCCGCTCAGCAATACCTCCAGCTCCATCTTTTCCAGCTTACGCTGCAGCCCCGCCAATTCGGTTTCGGCCTCGCCGGCCAGGTCGGCGTCTTCCTCTCCCAGTTCTACCATTACGGCAAGATCACCGTAAAGCCTTTCCACTTCTTCGAAGGCGGCAACCCGGTCCTTTAGGTCAGCTACCCTTTGGGTTAATTTTTGTGCCTTTTCCTGGTCGTCCCAGAATCCGGGTTGCTGCATTAGTTCTTCTGATTTGGCTATTTCTTGCTTTTTGGCAGGTATGTCAAAGGGAGACCCTCAAATCTGCAATGCGTTTTTCCTGGAGCTCCAGCTCCTTTTTTAGTTCGTTCAAAGCATATTCCTCCTAGTGCACATGGGGACGGTTCTTTTGTGCTAAAAGTTACTCTTAGTGCTCGGGCGCCCCGGTGGTTTCCTCCGTTCGCTCCGCAATTATTCTCATGCAGCGTATAAGTTCACCTTTGTAGCCCGCTTGCTACAGACTGCTTGCCTTCTTCTTCACGCCCTAAGGGGTCATGGCTTTTGGGATTTGACGGGCTATGCGCCGCTACTCAGTGCTCCGCTCTCTCCGGAAATCACCGGGTCACCCTGGTGATCTTTTTCATTCCTCTGCAGGTGCCGCCTTCCGGCGGCACCTGCATCTACCTTATTAGTTTTTCCCGCAGCATTTCTTGTATTTTTTACCGCTGCCGCAGGGGCAGGGTTCGTTTCGACCGACTTTTTTCTCTTTGCGTACGGGCTGCGCCTGCCCGTCTCCGGCAGCATATTTGTTTTCCGTAACATTGTGCTGCTGTTGTTGCGGTTCCTGGACTACATTAACCCGGAAGACGTAACGCACCACATCTTCTTGAATGTTGGCCACCATGTTTTCAAACATTTGGTAGCTTTCAAACTTGTATTCCACCAGGGGATCTTTCTGGCCGTATGCCCTGAGGCCGATTCCTTCCCGCAGCTGGTCCATGGCGTCCAGGTGGTCCATCCATTTTTCGTCGACTATGCGCAGGAGCACCATGCGCTCCATTTCGCGCATCACTTCTTCACCCAGTTCTTCAGCCCGGGCATTGTATGCTTCCAGTGTTTTTTCCAGTAGGAATTGGTACAGCCCGTCTCGCTCGGTGTCTTCCATGTCAGCCGGGGTTAGGTTGTGCTCGGGCAAAAACACCTGGTCGGCATAAGTGAGCAGCCCCTCCACATCCCATTCCTCCGGGTACACCCCTTCCGGGGCGTAAGTATCCACTGCCCTTTGCACCACTTCCTCTATCATTTTCCGGACAATTTCACCGGTGTTTTCCCCGGAAAGTACCTGCCTGCGCTGCCGGTAGATAACCTCCCGCTGCTGGTTCATTACATCGTCATACTCCAGCACGTGTTTGCGGATATCAAAGTTTCTGTTCTCCACTTTTTTCTGGGCGCTTTCCAGGGAACGGGAAATTAAACCATGTTCAATGGGGACATCCTCTTCCATACCGATTCTTTCCATTAAACCGGAAATATTATCCGATCCGAAAAGGCGCATTAAATCGTCTTCCAGAGAACTATAGAACTGGGTGGTACCCGGGTCCCCCTGGCGGCCGCAGCGGCCCCGCAGCTGGTTATCAATGCGGCGGCTCTCATGGCGCTCGGTTCCTGCAATGTGCAGCCCGCCCAGTTCCACCACTTTGCGACGCTCTGCTTCACACTGCTCTTTGAACTTGGATAAGTACTGTTCATAAAGCTTCTTTTGTTCCGGGTCTTCCAGTTCCCCGTCATAACCCTGGCGTTTTAATTCCTGCATAGCAAGGAATTCCGGGTTCCCACCCAACAGAATATCGGTACCCCGCCCGGCCATGTTGGTGGCGATTGTCACCGCCCCGAGCCTGCCGGCCTGGGCTACAATTTCAGCTTCCTTTTCGTGATATTTGGCGTTTAGCACCTGGTGGGGCACTCCCCGTTTAGAGAGCATTTTACTGAGAATCTCGGATTTTTCAATGGAAATGGTACCCACCAGCACAGGCTGGCCGGTTTTATGACGTTCCACAATATCTTCAACCACATTCTTAAATTTAGCTTCCTCAGTTTTATAAACCACATCAGGCAAGTCTTTTCTGATCATGGGCTTATTGGTGGGAATAACCACAACATCCAGCCCGTAAATCTTTCTGAATTCCTCTTCTTCGGTTTCCGCGGTACCGGTCATACCCGCCAGCTTATCGTACATGCGGAAATAATTTTGAAAGGTTACGGTGGCCAGGGTTTGCGACTCGCGCTCAATTTTTACCCCTTCCTTGGCCTCAATGGCCTGGTGCAAACCGTCACTGTAACGGCGACCAAACATAAGACGGCCGGTAAATTCATCCACAATTATTATTTCTCCGTCTTTGACCACGTAATCCCTGTCCCGCTTCATAAGCGCGTGGGCCTTTAAAGCGTTATTCAAATGGTGCGTCAATTCCATATTAGAATCATCGTACAGGTTTTCCACGCCCAGCAGGCGCTCCGCCTTGGCCACACCTTCTTCGGTGAGGATAACGGTATTGGCCTTTTCATCCACAGTATAATGGGTCTCCGGTGCCAGCTTAGGCACCACGCGAGCCATAGTATAGTAATGGTCCGTGGCCTTGTCGGCTTGCCCGGATATAATCAAAGGAGTCCTAGCTTCATCAATGAGAATGCTGTCCACCTCGTCAACGATGGCATAATTCAGTTCCCTTTGTACTAACTGGTCAGGGTGAATGGCCATATTGTCCCGCAGGTAGTCAAATCCAAACTCATTATTGGTACCGTAAGTTATCTCGGAATTGTAGGCAGCTTTACGCTGCTTCCAATCCAACCCGTGAACAATAAGTCCCACGGAGAGACCCAAAAAGCGGTAAATCTGTCCCATCCACTGGCTGTCCCTGGAAGCCAGGTAATCGTTTACGGTAATTACATGTACACCTTTTCCCGTAAGGGCATTCAGGTACACCGGCAGGGTTGCCACCAGGGTTTTACCTTCACCGGTTTTCATTTCGGCAATACGCCCCTGGTGAAGCACTACACCGCCCATGAGCTGCACATCGAAGTGCCGCATTCCCAGCACCCGCCGGGATACCTCCCGCACGGTGGCAAAGGCTTCCGGGAGTATATCGTCCAGCGACTCGCCCCGGTCCAGACGGTCCCGGAATAGGGCTGTCTGTCCCTGTAATTCGGCGTCACTTTTGGCCTGAATTTCAGCTTCCAGGCCATTTATTTTATCAACGGTTTTCTGCAGTTTTTTAATTTCCCTGGCATTATCATCCAGTAAATTCCGCAGCATTTTTAGCATGATAATATCACCTTTCTAAATATAACCCTGGGATCACTCAGATGGTTGACAAAGGTTAAGCCTGCCTTTTGCGCCCACTCATTCATTTCATCTCGCAGGCCAGGCTAACGCTCAGTCTCACGCTCCAGCAGGGTTCCCGCCCCATTCGCCCGTCCTGGGCTCAAGGGGCGGCCTCGCACGTCCTGTGCTCGGCCCTGCTTCCGCTTATCGACTTCGCTAAACCTGGCAACTGCTCGATTCAATTCATTCGCTACGCGCAAAAGGCAGGTTTCATAATCAATAAAGAAACCCCGGTTTCCTGCACATACTAATAGTTTGCCTACTTTATTCTAGCATTAAGCAATAACCAGGGCAAGAAATTAAAACTGGGTCCAGGAAGCAAGAACGCACCCGTAAAGGGTGCGTCAGGTATACAAGTTATTATTAGTTAACCGGGCTATTCGTACTCCGGCTCGATAAGGCCGTAGTTACCGTCTTTGCGCTTGTACACAACGTTAATCTGCTCGGTTTCGGCATTGGGAAATACAAAGAAAGTGTGACCCAAAAGATTCATTTGCAGGATTGCTTCATCCACCGGCATTGGCTTCACCGGGAAGCGTTTGGTCCTCACCACCACTTCGTCTTCTTCGAGCTCATCCCCGGCATCGTCTTCCGCCAGCACAGCTTCGGCCGCCATTTTTTCCGACTGTCCCCGGCGACGAATCAGCTTGCCTTTATACTTTTCTATTTGCTTCTCCAGCTTATCCACAACCATGTCGATTGATGTATACATATCGCCTGTGGTTTCTTCACCTCGGAGGATCATTCCATTGACAGGAATAGTTACTTCCACCTTGTGTGATTGGTTCTCCACACTCAGGGTAACCTGGGCCTCCCCCAAGTTGTCCAAAAACTTTTCCAACTTGCCCACTCTTTTCTCCACATACTCTTTAAGGGCGTTGGTTACATCAACATTTCTGCCACGAACCAGTACTTGCATAGTCCCACTCCTTTCCGAGGCCAATTATATATTTTATTGTTCCCGAAAATAGGAAAAAATGTACTGCTGACCGTACATGAATTGTAAAGCATTTCCGGATTTAACGCAACACCAAAGCCATAGAATGTCAAAAAAAAATGATAACCCGGCTATTACCGGGCTGATTGGTTGATCATAAATTTAATATTACATTATAAAAGCCCCGGCTTTTAACCGGGGCTAATCAACTGTGTTAGAACTTTACAACATTTGCGGCTTGCGGACCACGAGCACCTTCAACAATGTCAAACTCTACATCTTCTCCTTCGTTCAGGGTCTTAAAGCCATCTTCCTGAATGGCAGAAAAGTGAACGAATACGTCACCGCCATCCTCTCTCTCAATAAAACCATAACCTTTTTCTGCACTAAACCACTTAACCTTACCTTTCACTTACGCATTCCTCCTGAAAATTTTAATCCCGCAAGCCGTGCTCGCGTAGAAAAATAATATCACTTTACATTATCCCGTGTCAAGTTTTTCTGGAAAATTAATTTCCAACAAATGTAATTTTTGTCGACACACCTTTCTTGTAAAATGCCGTATGTGGACTCTAAACCTGTGGATAATGTGCATAACTCTGTTGATAACCCCATTCTGAAGGGATTTTCAATGTGAATAAAATAATTTAAATTAAGTTTTATGTCTAAATAGCAAATTTTTTTATTACATATATGTCATTTTTTATCATTTGGTTTCACCCTTTGCGGTTATGAATTCTGTGAACCTTGTGGAGAACCTCGAATTTTATGTAAATAATTACCATTTAACAGGTCCCACCCGCTGCAGTAATAACAAAGATTGCTTCTGTTTCAACCCTCTTCAGCGCCAGGGAGATATTTTCTACCGTGGCCCCGGTGGTAAATACATCATCAACCAGCAGCACCTTTTTACCCCCCACGGCAGCCGGTTCAACAACCGAAAAAGCATCAATAAGATTATTTTCCCTCTCCAACCTGGAAAGTCCTGTCTGGGGTCTGGTTTCCCTTATCTTCACCACTGATTTGGCATCCACGGGCATATCCAATATGTGCCCCAGCTCCAGGGCCAACAAGCAAGCCTGGTTAAAACCCCGGCCGGCCAGGCGCTTGCGGGTCAGAGGAACCGGAACTATCACCTCCGCGGTCGCAAAGGCCGGCTCCCGGCGCACAACCCCGGCCATCAGCTCCCCCAGTGCCGCCGCCACCCGCAGTGTTCCCCTGGACTTTAACTCCAGTACGGCATCCCGCAGGGGACCGGTGTACGGCGCAACCGCCCTGGCCATGTTAAAAGAGGGCCTGTGTTTCCGGCACACACGGCAAATACCGGGGTTGACACCGGGGACTCCCACGGGGGCAAACCTACCGCATACGGGACAAACCCGGCGGGAACCCTCCCGCCGCACCCACTGGCGGCAAAGATTACATATTTTTCCTTCCGGAGTTTGACTCCCACACAGGGAGCAAACCCGCAGGGGCGGGTAAACCAATTCCAATAGCCCCTGCCAGTAATATTTTAGATTCAATAGAGACTCCCCCAATAAGTCAACGATAGTACCCGGTACCAAGTGTTGAGTTATTGGACTCGTTGTACACCGGTGGAAGCGGTGGAATAAACCTGGATGCAGTTGCGTCCCTTTCCCTTGGCCCCGCGCAAGGCCTGATCGGCCTTGCGCAGGAGTCCTTCGGCGTCCTCCGCATCCTGGGGGCAGCAGGCCACACCACAGCTAACCCCTACTTTGTACCGGTTGTCCCCGGTCTCCAGCACGGTGCCGCTCACAGATTCCCTGATACTTTCTGCATATTCCGCCGCCAGCAGCTCCCCGGCTCCGGGCAATAGCACCGCCAACTGCTCCCCGTCGAAACGGGCCACCACTCCCCTGTATCCCACAACCGCCGACACAGAGCGCCCCACCATGGAAATAACCGCATCCCCCGCGTCATGGCCATAGGTGTGGTTAATTTTGCTCAGGTGGTCGATATCAATTATTATTAAAGACATTTGCCCCGGGGGTGTATCCCCGGTAAATTCAGCGTCCAGTAGGTCTAAGAAATGCCGCCGGTTGTATAGACCCGTCAAGGCATCGGTTTTAGCACCGGTTTCCAGGTAATTATTCAACCTGGCATTGGCAACGGCCACGGCGGCCTGACCCACAATCCCGGTAAAAATATGCAGGTGATTTTCGTGAAAGGCAAAACGCCTTTTATCCCCGAGAACAAAGAGCCCCAGCACTTCCTTTTCCGTCAGCAGAGGGAGCACCAAAAGCGATTTATGTACCTGTGTAAACCCGGGCTGCCCGCTGACACGGGGGTCCCGCTTAGAGTCGCATACTATGGCCCGCTCACCGCTCTGGGCCAGGCAGCCCAAAAATTCCTGCCCAGGTATGATAATGGAGTTTTGCAACTGGCGGGTATACGGCCCTTCCACGGCCTTGGCCTCATAACAGCCCTTTTTCTCGCACCAGAGGTAGATAATTCCGGTATGATATTTCACCACCCGCCGGGCCTCCCTCAATACAACTTTCAATATGGCATCCTGATCCAGATTGCCCTCCAAGCCCTTGGCCACTTCATACAGCGCCCGCAGCTCCCGGTTGGCCAGTTCCAGGTGGACGTACATCCGCAGCACGAACTGCATTACCAGCACCGGTAAAAAAAGAAGCAATACCCCCCACAGGCCAACATTATTGTATATAACGGCCATGAGGGCGCCGAAGGGCGCGGTTAATAAATAGGTAAGCCCGTCCCAGCGCATAGCGTCACGCCAGAACACCAGAGGGTTATTTTTGCGTTCAGGCAAGAGATAAATGTATATGAGCAGCTGGTTTATGGCATAGCAGGCAATGACAAAGGCCATTAAGGGCAGTACATTTTCCCAGGCCAGTCGCTGTTCCGGGGAACCCCCCAGGTACATGTATAAAAAATCGGCCCCGGCTATGGCTACTATATACTGGGAAGCATTAAACAAAAGGGTGGGAAGGGAATTACCCCGGGCCAGAATCTGCCCCAAAAGACAGCCCAATGCCGTTATCCACACGGCACCGGCCGGGCCAAAGATCAAATATGAAGCAAAAATGACCGCAAATGTGGCGGCAATCTGTCCCTGGGGGAAGCTCACCGCCGCCCCTTCGGCGACAATCCCCAACGCCACCATAAAAAACATGTGGCCCGTCAGATCAAAGTCAAGAAAGGGAAACAAATATGATGCAAACCAGAAAGCCAAAAAAATTACCGCCCACCTGTAAATAACTGTGGGTAGTTTGCGCACCAACCTCATGGTAACTCCCTCCTGCACGAGCAAAACCGTTGTACTGATTCGACACGGTTTGGGGAATTACCTGCGAATAGGGCAATATTGGAATCAATTATAAATTTTTTGTTGCGTTTTTCATAAGAAAATGTATTGATTTTTGATAAAAAAAGAAATATTATAATAAAAAATTTTAATGGAAATCAATAACAGCTACTTATCTACTTTTGCCCGGATTCAATAAATTATTTTTATCAAAGAGCCAACTAAATAGTTATTTAATATAAAATAAAAAATTTCACAAAAGGAGGAGTACCAATGTTCAACGGTCTTTTTCAACCCACGCACCTGATTCTCATTTTAGTGGTGGTCCTGATTGTTTTTGGACCTGGCAAGCTTCCCGAGGCGGGCAAGGCAATGGGCAAGGCGTTGCGGGACCTGAGAGATTCCTTTGCCGGTGACGATGATGACAAGAAGGAAAAGGCAGCGATTGAAGGCGGCGAAAAGCCGGCTGAAAAAACAAAAGTTGCCGCCACGGCAACCGCACCCGATACAGCCCAAACCACCAATACAAACCATTAAACATTACTCTTTACCGGGTTGACAGGGAAGGGGGCGCTGAAAATTTCCGAGTACGAAGAAATGTCGGTGGTTCAACACCTGGAGGAACTACGCAGGCTGTTAATTATCTCCATTATATCCACATTTGTAATGGCGGGCGCGAGCTGGTTTTTCACCGATGAAATCTTGAAGGTTCTTCTGCAGCCGGTCACCGGCGCCGGAAGGGATATAGTCTTTATCGGTGTCACCGAAGCAGTGATGACCAAAATCAAGCTGGCCTTTTTCACGGGCTTTTTAGCCTCTTTACCCATTACCTTATGGCAGTTCTGGGGGTTTATAATACCCGCGCTGCGCAAGTTAGAACGGGTATATTTTACTATTTTTGTTTTTGTCTCATTCATTCTTTTTATAGGCGGGGTAGCATTTGGTTTTCTGGTTGTATTTCGCCTCTGCATTGAATTTTTGTTGCATTATGGCGGCAGCCAGCTTATTCCCATGCTTTCTGTGGGTAAGTACATTTCCTTTACCCTTAACTTCCTGCTGCCCTTCGGCTTGATATTTGAAATGCCCCTGGCCAGTTTCTTCCTGGCCAAGCTGGGGATTGTTTCTTATCGAACCATGGTCAAAATGCGTAAAATGGCCATTGTAGTATCAGTGGTCATCGCTTCCGCGGTGGTGGCCTCCCCCGACATATTTACCGTACTTCTTTTTGCAGCCCCCATGTACCTTTTGTACGAATTCAGCGCGACCATAGTCCGGCTGGTGGAATGGTCCCATTCCCGCCGGCAGGCCGGCAAAAAATTTAGCCTGGCACCTTTAAAGAAACTGGCAAAGATTGGTCGAAAAATTTAATGCAAGGGCTGATTTTGAGGAGTGAAGGAGGAGCATAAATGGACGAGCAGTTCAAACTGGAGAAAAAAGTTACCAGGCGGTCCTTCCTGAAAATGATGGGAGGACTCGGTCTGGCCGGCATTACCGCCAGTATAGGCGGCAATATGGCAAATGCATCGGAGCAAACCGGAGGCCGGGGCTGGCTCCCGGAACAGTATCAATCTTCAGGCACATGGCCCGCGCAGGTACGCGGTCGTGTACCCATTGCCCCGGGCAACCCTTCTATTGCCAGGGATGATAAAAAATGCATACTCTGCGGGCAGTGCCTGGAAGTTTGTCAAAAAACGCAAACTGTATTCGGATATTACGATCTTCCCATTATAGATGACATTGTCTGCATCAACTGCGGCCAGTGCGCCCTCTGGTGCCCCACCGCAGCCATAACGGAACGCGATGATACCGATAAGGTGATGCAGGCCCTCCAGGACCCCGATAAGTATGTAGTGGTTCAGACAGCACCCGCCACCAGGGTGGCCCTGGGAGAGGAATTCGGGCTGGCCCCGGGCACCTTCGTAATGGGACAACAGGTGGCGGGCTTAAAGCGCCTGGGTTTTGATGCCGTATTTGACACCAACTTCACCGCGGACCTTACCATTTTGGAAGAGGCCACGGAATTAATCAAACGTATCAAGGGGGATATTAATAAACCCCTGCCGCAATTCACTTCCTGCAGTCCAGGTTGGGTTAAATTCTGCGAGTATTTTTATCCCGATCTCTTCCCACATATGTCCACCTGTAAATCGCCGCAGCAAATGCTGGGCGCGCTGGTAAAAACATACTTCGCCAAGAAAAAGGGCATTGCACCGGAAAAAATTTACTCGGTGGCCATCATGCCCTGCACGGCCAAGAAATTTGAAATTCAGCGGCCGGAAATGAATAGCAGCGGCCATTACTGGGATAAGCCTTCCCTGCGTGACATGGACGCGGTATTAACCACCAGGGAACTGGCCCGCATGCTTAAGAAAAAGAATATCGACCTCACCACCCTTCCCGAGGAAAAATATGACCCCCTGCTGGGAGAAGGCACCGGTGGAGCATTAATTTTCGGAGCCACCGGGGGAGTTATGGAAGCCGCTGTAAGGGGTGCTTATTTCTTCATTACCGAACAGCAACCCCCGGCCAACCTGCTGCAGCTTAACCCGGTTCGCGGGCTGGAAGGGGTAAAAGAAGCTGCCGTGGATGTGCCCGGAGTGGGAACCCTCAAGGTAGCCGTTTGCCATGGCATGAAGAACGGCCGCAAGGTGTTGGATGCCGTGCGCAAAGGAAACGCACCCTACCACTTCATCGAATTTATGTCCTGCCCCGGTGGCTGCATAGGCGGCGGCGGGCAGCCCAGATCCGCGGTTCCGCCCTCGGATGAAGTACGGATGGCACGGATAAACAGCATCTATCAAGCCGATGCGCGCATGAAGAAGCGGGAGGCCCATGAAAATGCCGAGGTACTGGCGCTCTATAATGACTTCCTACAGCACCCGATGAGCCATCTGGCGGAAGAATTACTGCACACCGATTATACCAACCGGGGAAAAAGATTTATCCCCTTGCAAGCATAAGTTAAAGATTTGGAGGTGACCGGCTTGTCAAAGGCTGTTTTAGTTGATATCACCAAGTGCGTCGGGTGCGGCAGCTGTGCTGTAGCCTGCAAAATGTGGAACGACCTGGAATACCGCCAGGATTCACCCATAATGGGTAAAGAATCAAAGCTGGACGCGGAAAACTGGACCAACGTCAAAATGGTGGAAATAGAAAAGGGTCCGGAAAAGGAGACCGTCTGGAGATTTGTTAAAAACCAGTGCCTGCACTGTGAAGAGCCAGCCTGTGCTTCCGCCTGCTTTTCCAAGGCCTTTCAAAAATCAAAGGATGGCCCGGTGGTATATAACCCCACCCTGTGCGTGGGCTGCCGCTACTGCATGCTGGCCTGCCCCTTTGATGTTCCCAAATACGAGTGGAGTAAAGTAATTCCACTGGTTCGCAAGTGTCAAATGTGCCCCGACCGCATCAGGGACGGCAATTCCCCCGCGTGCACGGAAGTTTGTCCCACAGGGGCCCTAACCTTCGGTGAACATAACCAGGTGCTTAATAAAGCACGGGAAACAATAAATAAGGACAGCAAGTATATAAAACACATATACGGTGAAAAAGAAGCGGGAGGTACTTCCTGGCTTTATATTTCAGATGTTCCCTTTGATAAACTTGGTTTCCGTACCGACGTTACAACCCAACCGGTACCCAGGTATACCGAGAACATTATGCACCTTACCCCTGCGGTGGGCCTTACCTGGGGAGCATTACTCACCGGAATGTATGTATATAACAGGCGCCGGAACGAAATAGCCAAAGAAGAACACAGCAAGAAGAAAAACGACAAGAAGAAGAAATAAACTGTTTACTTAAACGGGGAATTGGGAGGTTTTGATTTTCATGGCCACAAAAAACTGGAGTTTCAGAATGACTCCCACACGGGCAGTTTTAATCGCCCTGGCCGCCATAGGCGGGGCGCTGATGATAGCCAGGCTGGTCCTGGGCCTGGGGCCCACCACCAATTTAAACGACCAGTGGCCCTGGGGCATGTGGATCGGATTTGACGTGCTCACAGGGGTGGCGCTGGCCGGCGGCGGCTACAGCACCTGCCTTATGGTGAACATAATGGGCATCAAGAAATTTGCCCCCATTGCCAGAGCCGCAATGTTAACTTCGTTAATTGGTTACCTGCTGGTAATGGTGGGACTGTTCATGGACATAGGCCGCTGGTTCAACTTCTGGCGTCCCTTTGTATCCTGGGGCCATACCAGTATACTCTTTGAGGTATTCTGGTGCGTATCCCTTTATACCACGGTTCAATTACTGGAATTCGGCGAAGTAGCCACCGAAAAAGTGGGCAAACGCTGGCACAAGGTATTCAAAAAGATGTTGCCGGCACTCTTGATTATAGGTGTTTTACTGCCCACACTGCACCAGTCGTCACTGGGATCACTGTACGTAATTGAAATAGGCAAACTATATCCCCTGTGGTGGTCCGTACTTCTACCGGTATTTTTCCTTTTGTCTTCCTTCTTTGTGGGACCGGCAATGGTTACCGTGGAAAGCCTTCTTTCGGCCAGGGCCACGGGGCATAAACCCGAATACGGTGTCCTGCAATCCTTAATTAAAGTATCCGGCTACCTCATGGTGGTTTACCTGGCTTTGAAGATAATTGACCTCTTTTACCGCGGGGCCGCCGGGCTGGTCTTTCTGGGCAACCTGGAGGGCAACATGTTCCTGCTGGAAATCATCGGAGGTATTATCATACCCATTATTATTTGCTTCACCCCCAAATTGCGCAAGAGCAAGGGCGGCCTGGCCGCATTCGGTATATTAACGGTCGCCGGCCTGGTTCTCAACCGGATGAACGTTGTATTCACAGGCATGTCGGACTACATCGGGGGTTCCTACTTCCCCTCGGCCATTGAATGGCTGGTAAGCATCGGTCTGGTGGCCATGGGTGTACTGGCCTACCTCTTTGTGGTGGAGAACTTCAACATCATTCCCAAGGAACACCACCAGGCCTACGAAGAGCAGGATGCCGTCAGGCACTCCGCTTAAATACAGTCAAACCTGACTCCCTCCACATAAAACCAGTGTCCGGGTACCTCCCACACCCGGACCGCGCACCCAAACAGCGACATCCTTATAAAGGGATGTCGCTGTTTTTTAATAAAGGAATTTTATACTTGAAGGAAACAGGCAAACACACATAGAAATACTGAACAACCAAATCACAAAAAACAGTGGTGATATAAATTGAACATAAAACAACTGGAAGTATTTCTCCTCATTGCACAGCTGAGAAACTTCACCAAAGCGGCGGCGCAGCTTAACACCAGCCAGCCCGCGGTTAGTTCCCAAATAAAGTCGCTGGAGGAAGAACTCAATATCAAGCTCTTTGAGCGCTCGGATAAAAAAGTGGTTTTAACCGAAGCAGGTAGACTCCTTTTCCCCATTGCCATGCAGATGATGCGCCAGTATAACAAAATAAAGGCCGGTATCGATGACCTGCGGGAAGTAAAAGCCGGTCACCTGCTGCTGGGCTCCACCCCCGTGGCCGGTGAATGGCTGCTGCCCCTTATCATGGGAGGTTTCCGGGAGCAATACCCGGGGATCACAGTGAGCCAGCAAATTGGGGGCAGCGCGCAGGTAACCCAGTGGCTCAAAAACCAGGAAGTGGAAATAGGCATCCTGGGCACCCCGGTAAAAGCCGAAGGGGTGGAATGCGAACCATGGGTAACCAACCACCTGGCCATAATCACCCCTCCGTGGCACCCGCTAAAGGGAAAGGAAGTGCCCCTCACATCTTTGACCAGCGAGCCCATAGTGGTACGGGAAGTGGGTTCCGGGTGCAGGCAGGCCGTGGAAAAGCAATTTTTGGAACACAATGTATCCCTGGACCAGTTTTCCAGCATCCTGGAACTGGGCAGCGCCCAGGCAGTGATCAATGCCGTTCGCCTGGGACTGGGTATCAGTGTGGTATCCCGCTGGGCAGCCGGGGAACTACTGGCCAACGGTTCCCTGGGAGAAGTTACCGTCCCCGGAGTAAAAATCAGCTACAACCTCTACCTGGCCTGGACCGGGCCCAATAAAGAAAGCCTGGCCTCCAAAGCCTTTCGCTCCTTTGTTACCAATGAAGAAATTACCCAGCGCTTTATAAATGACATACCCTACTTCGGCAAGGTGAGCAACCCGGAGCCGGCAGCAACCTCCAGCTAACCACCGGGACGCCCACGCCGCCGAAGGCGGCACCAGCAGAGGAATGAAAAAGCACCTCTAGGGTGACCCGGTGCTTTCCGGAGAGAGCGGAGCACTGAGTAGCGGCGCTCAGCCCGTCAAATCCCAAAAGCCATGACCCCTTAGGGCGTGAAGAAGTAGGCAAGCAGCCTGCTGCAAGCGGTTTTCCGGGAGATACTTACCCGCTCTACAAGAATAATTGCGGAGCGAACGGAGGAAACCACCGGGGCGCCCGCGCACTAAGAGTAACTTTTAGCACAAAAGAACCGTCCCCATGTGCACTTAGCGAAGCGAGTAGATGCAGCGGAGAAATTCACAAAGTGAAGCCTGACCCCCTAGTATTTTTGTCGTGGTGTGTAGTTTGTGTGCAGAAGTTGATGGGATTTGTGGCCCAGGGGCTGGCCCAGAAAGTCCTTGTACAGGGCTTGAACCGCCGGGTTTTCATGGGATTTGCGCAGGGGCATATCTCTGTCGGCATTATAGATACCGGCTATCCTTTTTTCCCTGATTTGCCTGTCGGTGGGAATGGGCTGGCCCCCTCCGCCGATGCACCCTCCGGGGCAGCACATTATTTCTATGAAATGATAATCATGCCCCTCCTTGACCCTGTCCAGTATATCCCTGGCGTTGCCGAGACCGTGGGCAACGGCTACTTTCAATGTGGTTCCCTTGAGGTCCACGGTTGCTTCCTTGACACCCTCCAGGCCCCGCACTTCATTGAAGTCCAGTGAGGGCAGCGCCTCCCCGGTAACCAGCTCGTATGCGGTACGCAGTGCCGCTTCCATAACTCCACCGGTGGATCCGAATATAACTCCGGCGCCTGTGGACATACCCAGGGGGGCGTCAAATTCCTCCTCTGCCAGGGCGCTGAAATCTATTCCCGCTTCCTTTAGCATTTTGCCCAGTTCCCTGGTGGTGAGGGCCACATCAACATCCTGCAGGCCGCTGTCCTTCATCTCCTCCCGTGTGGCTTCGAATTTCTTGGCGGTGCAGGGCATTATGGAAACCACGAATATATTAGCAGGATCTATGCCCGCCTTTTCCGCGTAGTAGGTTTTGGCCAGCGCTCCAAACATTTGCTGGGGTGACTTGCACGTGGACAAGTGCGGCAGCAAATCAGGATAAAAATGTTCTATAAACTTTATCCAACCGGGACTGCAGGATGTCACCAAAGGTAACTTACCCCCCTCTTTGATCCGCTGCAGCAGTTCATTTCCCTCTTCCATGATGGTCAGGTCCGCGGTGAAATCGGTATCAAAAACCCTGTCAAACCCCAGCTTTCTCAATGCTGCCACCAATTTTCCCGTTTCCACACTGCCCGGCTCCAGGCCGAACATCTCTCCTATACTCACCCGGACGGCGGGGGCGGTTTGCACCACCACATGCTTTTCGGGGTCTGAAAGGGCCTTCCATACTTCCCCGGTCTGATCCTTTTCATGGATGGCCGCCGTGGGGCAAACAAGGGCGCACTGGCCGCAGTTTACACAGGAAACATCACCCAGGGGCTCCAGGAAAGCCGGAGCAATTACGGTGTCGAAACCGCGCTCCTGGGGACCGATGGCATTCACTTTTTGTACATTTTCACAAACACTCACGCAGCGCCGGCAGAGTATACATTTGCGGGGGTCCCGCACCAGGGAAGGACTGGAGAAGTCGGGCTCATAACCGGACATTTCCCCGGCAAATTTTACTTCCGTTATGCCCAGCTCCGAGGCCAACTGCTGCAATTCACAGTTGGTACTGCGGGGACAGGTCAGGCATTCCTGCGGGTGATTGGACATTATCAGTTCCAGATTCATCTTTCGTACCCGGCGCACCTCGGGTGTATTTGTATGCACCACCATCCCCTCACTTACAGGGGTGACACAGGATGCCTGCAGCGTTCTGGCCCCCTGCACCTCCACCAGGCAGATGCGGCAGGAGCCGGTCTGGTTTATTTCCTCCAGGTAACAAAGGGTGGGAATCTTTATCCCTGCCTGCCTGGCAGCCTGCAGTACGGTGGTACCGGGCTCCGCTTGTACTTGCACACCGTCAATGATCAAATTTATAGATGACATAAATATTCCCCCAGTTTTCTAGTTAACTATATAAATCAAAGAGTTATAACGGCGTCAAACTTACATTTCTGCTTGCAGGTTCCGCACTTTATACACTTATTAATGTCAATGGTATGTGGTTTTTTCTTTTCACCCATAACGGCATCCGACGGGCAGGCCTTGCTGCACAACCCGCAGCCCTTGCATGCCCTGGGGTCGATATAATATGTGAGGAGATCCGGACACGCACCGGCGGGACACTTCTTGTCCCTTATATGGGCCTCATATTCATGCCGGAAATAGCGCAGGGTGCTCAGCACCGGGTTGGGTGCGGTCTGTCCCAGCCCGCAGAGGGCCGAATTCTTAATACTGCTGCTTAATTCCTCCAGCAGCTCAATATCCCCCTCCTGCCCCTCTCCACGGGTAATTCGCTCCAAAATCTCCAGCATACGTTTGGTACCGATACGGCAGGGGGCGCACTTGCCGCAGGATTCATCCCGGACAAAATCCAGGAAAAATTTAGCCAAATCCACCATGCAGGTATCTTCATCCACAATAATCATCCCGCCGGACCCCATTATGGTCCCCAGTTGGTTTAAGGATTCATAATCCACCGGTGTATCCAAATATTCCGCGGGAATACAACCGCCGGAAGGACCGCCGGTCTGTACCGCCTTAAATTCCTTTCCCCCGGCTATTCCGCCGCCGATATCAAAAATAATTTCCCGCAGAGTGGTGCCCATGGGCACCTCCACCAGACCGGTATTATTCACCTTACCCGCCAGGGCAAAGACCTTGGTACCCTTACTCTTTTCCGTACCCATGGAGGCAAACCACGGGGCTCCGTTCAGAATTATTTGCGGAATATTAGCCCATGTCTCCACATTATTGATAACCGTGGGTTTCCCCCACAATCCCTCCTGGGCCGGGAAGGGGGGTTTAGGACGCGGTTCACCGCGCCTTCCTTCTATGGATGCCAGCAGCGCGGTTTCCTCTCCGCAAACAAATGCACCGGCACCCACCCTTATTTCCACGTCAAAGCTGAAGTCGCTTCCGAATATATTTTCCCCCAGCAGCCCGTATTCCCGGGCCTTGCTGATGGCCAGCTCCAACCTTTCCACCGCCAGAGGGTATTCGGCACGGACATATATGTAACCCTTGGCCGAACCAATGGCGTAACCGCAAATGGCCATGGCCTCCAGAACCGAATGGGGATCCCCTTCCAAAATGCTGCGGTCCATGAAAGCTCCGGGGTCGCCCTCATCGGCATTACAAACCACATACTTGGGGTTTCCGGGAGCCGAAGCGGTAAACTGCCACTTTAACCCGGTGGGAAATCCCGCTCCACCGCGTCCCCGCAGTCCGGCCTCTTTAATGGTTTCAATTACCTCCTGGGGACTCATTTGTGAGATGGCCTTACCCAAAGCACGATAGCCGTCCCGGGCGATATATTCCTCCACAGATTCCGGGTTAATTACCCCGGTATTCCGCAGAGCCACACGGGTCTGGCGCTTGAAGAACTCCAGGTCATTAAATTTGGCCACCTGACTGTCACTTCCCGCCGGCTTGTGCAAAAGACGGGTTACAACTTTCCCCTTTAAAAGATGCTCATTTACAATTTCCCGGGTGTCCTCTGGTTTAAGCTTGCGGTAAAAAACACCGTCGGGAAATACCATCACCACCGGACCCAGGTCACAGGGCCCCATACACCCGGTTTCAACCACCTTAACCTCACTGTCCAAGTTATAATCGTTAATATTCGCCAATAGCGCCTGCTGCACCGATTTGCAATCGGAAGATATGCAACCCGCCCCGGCACATACAAGCACGTGGGACCTGTACATTTCCATACGTATCCTCCTTATCCGCCAAATAGTAAAAAACCCTGTGTCCTTACTTCAAAATTTACAATAATCAGTTAATTCCCGGCGCTAAGAATCGGTCCACTCCTTAATAACTTCCCCCTGCACCAGGTGCCGCCTGACAATCTCCTTTGCCCTTTCCTGATCCACATTAACGTAAATTACTTTTTCATTTCCCCTTTTTATCTCCAGCAGCGGTTCATGCTTGCAGCTTCCCACACAACTGGTTTGGGTAAGGGCCACATGGGCCAATCCCTGTTCCTTGAGCTCGTTCAACAAGACTTTAACCACTTCCCGGGCCCCGGCCGCAATACCGCAGGTACCCATACTCACTGCAATGCTTATGTCGTGCTCTTTATCCCGGGCTTTCATTTCCCGCTGCAGTGTCTCCCGCAGCTTATCCAGCTCTGCCAAACTTTTCATCCTTAATCCTCCTTAGCTCTGTTATTTCCCTTCTCAGGTATTCCTCCAACCAGACCAGCACCGCGGGCGTTTGCATAGAATACCCTTTCAGTGCCGCCCTCATTTCCCCGGTACTAAAATTAAATTCTTTTTGGTTAAACCGGTGGCTGTAAAACAGTTCCACCCCGCTGTTTCCGGCAATGAGAGACACCAGGGCCCCGGCAATGTCCCCCAGGGGAGCCCTGTCTACATGATCCCGGACAAAGGAAGCCTTTACCACAGTGCCCTCCCGGGGCTTAGACTCGATCTCAAAAGTTCCGTCGCACCTTTCCACTGCTTCCCTGAGTAAAGAAATACCAAGGCCCACCCGGGCATTTTTCTTGGTTGTATAAAAGGGATCCGTTACCCTTTGCATATCTTCCCGGTCTATGCCCCGGCCGTTATCCCGAACCGTAAACTCCAGGACATTATTCTCGAGATCTTCCCGGATACAAATTTCCAAACGGGTACAACCTGCCTCCAAGGAATTAAAGGAAATGTCAAGAATGTGCTGAGACAGATCTTCCAAAGGGTGTCACTCCTCCTTGTATTTTGCAATAATTTTAGTCAACTTCTCCCTATGTACTTTTCCATAAACTTCATCATCCACGGTTACCACCGGTCCCAGGCCGCAGGCACCCACACAGCGAACAAGATCCAGTGAGAACATACCGTCTTCGGTGGTACTCCCGGGCTCCAGCTGCAAATCCTCTTTCAACTGGTTAATTAGTTCCCTGGCTCCCCGCACATAACACGCAGTACCGGCGCAAATACTTATCTTATGCCTGCCCTTGGGCCTGGTATTAAAGAATGAATAAAAGGACACCACACCGTAGACCTTGGTTAGGGGCACATTGAGCTCCTCAGCCACTCTAACCTGCACCTCCCGGGGCAGAAAGCCCACCTGGTTTTGGGCTTTGTGCAGTACCTGGATCAAATTCCCCGGCTGCCCGCGATAGGGTTCTATCAGCCGGTCCACCATCTCCAGATGCTCAGGGGTTAACTGTTCATGCATTTGCAAGGCATTAGACATAAACTCTCCTCCTTTGGGGTCAGACCCTTAACTTATTAACTTATTTTCACGTTTTTTCCCTTCCCTGCGCCAATTTCCCCACCAGGGGTTTTGAAATCGTGAAGGTAATTAAAGATTAGCTTTCTTTTGCCAATAAAGAATAATCTGAAAAAATTTGATACAATTTGCCCGCTGCCTGGAAATTATTAAGTTCGGTAACGAATAAAGGTAGTGCTTCATCGTCCGCCACTTCCAGGGTATCCCGGTCGGGGTGACGCCCACCGGTGATCACCACCCCGCTCAGGTTGGTCAGAGTGGATACCGCCACTACATTGCGGTGCCGGTGAATGGTTATCCAGAGATCACCCGGTGCAGCATTGGCCAGAACATCGCTCAAAAGATCACCGCAGTAAGCCCCCTTGACCTGCCTGTTGAGGGATTCCGGGCGGGTCAACAACCTCAATTCCAAAGACTCGATAATCCTATTCCATAAGCTCATCTTTTTTAGCATCCTCCTTGCTGCCGTTTGCCACCCGCCCCATCGCCGGTGGCTGCATATGGGACAAATCCACTATTTCTCTGGCCAGCTGTTGCAGTTTTTCCCTTAGTTTGAATACGCAAAAGGACGGTTCCGCACGCCCCCGGACAATGTCTTCGGCCAGTGCCTTGCAGTTGGGGGAACCGCACGAGCCGCAATCCAGGCCGGGGAGATCGGCATAAATTCTTTCCACCTCTTCCAGCATTTGAATGGCCTGGTTAACATCATTGCTGAGTTTTAATGTGGGCCGCGGTACAATGGGCTTTTTCAGCCTGTAAAACTCCCGGTCACAGGGAACATCCAGCTCCTGTACCTCACGGGCGCTGAGCTCCTTGAGCAGGTTTTCCATACGCACTCTGGAAACGAAGGGATTCTGGGGTACAAGAGGCCCTCCTATACAACCTCCGGTACAGGCCTGGGCTTCAATATAATCTATATCGCTAAGCCCACCCCTTTCTATTTCCTCCAGTACGTTTATCACATTGTGAATACCGTCCACGGCCAGCAGGTAATGGTCCTTTATGGCATGGTTTTCACCGCCCGTTTTCCCCCACCCCACTCCGTGCACCGGTGATAAAGCAGTTACTTTCTGAACTCCATTGGATTCCAACCGGTTGAGAATGCGGCCATAAATGGCCGACATGGATACCGCCCCGTCTACGTATGACCTTTCCCCGAAGGGCTGTTTAATGGCGGTGACCTTGGCGGGACACGGGGTAATAAAGAAGATGCCTATCTCTTCATCTTTGAACCCGTGTTCTTTCATGGCCTTTTCCCTTGCCACCCGGGCCGAAACCTCCATGGGAGTCTCCATGGATACAATGTTTTCCAGCAGCCCCGGGAAACGGACCTGCATAAGGCGAACCACTGCCGGGCAGGCCGAGGATATCATGGGCCGGGGCCCTTTATGCTCGGCAAGGTAGCCCCGGAGGAATTTAGAAACCGCTTCCGCTCCCACAGCCACTTCGTAAAAGGCATCAAAGCCCAGCTCCGGCAGAACCCCTAAAACATGATGGGGCATTACCCCCGACCCGAATTGGGCGTAGAAAGAGGGTGCGGGCAGGGCTATGGTGTACTTGTAATCATCTAAGCGCTCCAGAGAATCAGTGATGGCCAGCTTGGCATGATTGGGACAGCGGCGAATGCACTCCCCGCAATCAATACACAACTGCTCAATGATTCGAGCTTGCCCCTCCCGGACACGAATGGCTTCGGTGGGACAATGTTTGATGCAATTGGTACATCCTTTGCACTTTTCCTGATCCAGCATCACTGAATGGAAATACTCTTGCATTATTTATTCACCACTTACCTGGTTAAAGATTATTGTTTTCAGCCTGGTTCCAATGTCCAGTTCTGAATTTATCTCCAACTCATTAGAAAATTTTTTGATATTGGGAAGCCCCATTCCGGCACCGAAACCCATTTCCCTCACATGTTCCGGGGCGGTGGAATAGCCTTCCTGGAAAGCCAGTTCTATATCGGGTATTCCCGGGCCCTCATCTTTGGCTTCTATTTCCACCCGGTCCGGGTGGACTTTGGCCGTCAAAGTGCCCTGCCGGGCATGGATAACTATGTTCATCTCGGCTTCATAGGCCACTATAACCGCCCGTCTAACGGTATCAATCTCCATTCCCACCAGTTGAAGAGCTTTTTTTATCTTGGCTGAAGCCTCTCCGGCAGATTTAAAATCCATTCCTTTTACTTCAAATTCCATCTGCATATCTTATCACTCTCCAACGGTATTTAAGAACTGTGTAGCCCGTGCTGGTATAAAATGCCGCAGCTTTCGAAGAGGAAACGGTTGGTGACCAGTAGGGGTAATTTATGTTCCTCAGCCAATTGAATAACCTCAGGGCCCGGTTTTTTGCCCCGGACAAATAATATGGCTTTGGCCTCTACCATATCGGCCACCCGGACAATTTGCACATTTGTGAGGCCGGTGATTAATAGGCAGTCCGGCCGGGAAAAACAGAGGGAATCACTTATTAGGTCGCAGCCGAAACCTGAGCTTACGTCGATATCCAGCATGTCTTCTCCGGTTATTATTTCGGCGTTCAATATATTTTTAATTTCGCGTAGTTTTATGGGAAATCACCTACCTTGAAAAAGCCTCTCGGCATGAATTGGGGTCAGGCCATTAACTTATTAACTTATTTCATTCCTTCTGCTGGTGCCGCCATGCGGCGGCATGGGGGTCTACCTTGAAAAAACTCTCTTGCGGTTTCTTTTAAAGATACTTATTTCGCCGGCGGGGGCAACACCCTACGCTCACTTACTCAGCCTTTAATTGAATGAGCTCACTCCGCTCCGGGCGGCTCATAACTCGCTTCGCTCAGACAAGATTCGCCGCTGATCCTCCGCTCCGTTCGCTCTCTGACACATTGGCTTTTGCCAAAAAAGGTTGCTCCGCAACGGCAAAGCTAAGATTATCTTGTTCCGATAGGTATCAATGCCGTTGCCGTATACTTGCGTATGTTCGCTCCGGGTGTTGCCCCCGCCTTCTCCCGGCCTTCGCTGTGCATAAAAGTCACAAAGCAACTTTTTCATCCTTCTGCTGGTGCCGCCTTCTGCTGGTGCCGCCTTCGGCGGCATGGACGTCTACCTTGAAAAAGTCTCTCGAAAGTTACTTGCAGCGCTCGGGCGCCCCGGTGGTTTCCTCCGTTCGCTCCGCAATTATTCTCGTAGAGCGCATAAGGTACCCTTTGAAAGCCGCTTGCTACAGACTGCTTGCCTACTTCTTCACGCCCTACGGGGTCATGGCTTTTGGGATTTGACGGGCTGAGCGCCGCTACTCAGTGCTCCGCTCTCTCCGGAAATCACCGGGTCACCCTGGAGTGACTTGTTGAGATTGGGGTCAGGCCATTAACTTATTAACTTATTTCATCCTTCTGCTGTTGCCGCCATGCGGCGGCATGGTGGTTTATCTTAGAAAAGAGTATTCACGTATTCGTTGCAATGTTGGCTATATGGGAGTCTGCCCATAAATAAAAGTTATTGATTTAACGCAAAATCGATAAGGTTGTTGAATTGATCATAATAAAATTTAATTATAGTCCCATCATAATAAATAAAGTCTAAAAAATCAATCATTTTTTTGTTTTATCTGATCATTATAGTTCCCTTTTTCCTTCGGGGAGGGGGGCGGTGCCGGCGGCGTGTTGGGGGCCATTTTTCCACCACCGGGACAACCCGCGGGGGGTGATACTTCGCGGAGGCCCAGTACCAGCTCCTGGGTGAAGCGAATAAAGGCATATATAAACCAGCCTACGGTGAGGATTAGGAATAGTGTTACCATATAAAACACCCCTTTCTTTTCCTCCACTTTATGTGGGGGTAGAGAAAGGGGTGAATAAGTGCACATGGGGACGGTTCTATTGTGCTAAAAGTTACTTTTAGTGCTCGGGCGCCCCGGTGGTTTCCTCCGTTCGCTCCGCAATTATTCTCGTAGAGCGCATAAGGTACCCTTTGAAATCCGCTTGCCACAAACTGCTTGACTACTTCTTCACGCCCTACGGGGTCATGGCTCTTGGGATTTGACAGGCTGAGCGCCGCTACTCAGTGCTACGCTCTCTCCGGAAATCACCGGGTCACCCTGACAGGGTACTTTTTCATCCCTCTGCTAATGCCGCCTTCCGGCGGCATGGGTGTCTTTACAGGCCGGCTTCTTTTTTCAGAAGTTCGGCTTTATCGGTGCGTTCCCACGGCAGGTCTATATCGCGGCGGCCGAAGTGGCCGTAGGCGGCGGTATTACGATAGATGGGTCGCCTTAATTCCAGGGCTTTTATAATGCCCGCCGGGCGCAGGTCGAAGATTTCCTGTATAAGTTTGTTAATTTTCTCTTCATCAACCTTGTTGGTGCCGAAGGTGTCTACCATTATCGATACCGGCCTGGCCACACCGATGGCATAGGCCAGCTGTATTTCACACTTGTCCGCCAGGCCCGCGGCTACTACGTTTTTAGCCACGTAGCGGGCGGCGTAACAGGCTGAGCGGTCCACCTTTGTGGGGTCTTTACCGGAAAAGGCCCCACCACCGTGGCGGGCCATTCCGCCGTAAGTATCCACTATAATTTTACGCCCGGTGAGACCGGCATCCCCCTGCGGGCCTCCCACAACAAACCGCCCGGTGGGGTTAATGAAATAACGGGTATTGTCATCAATTAATGAGGGGTCGATTACAGACCGTACCACTTTCTCCACAATGTCTTCCCGGATCTGTTCCAGGCTGACTCTGGGATGGTGCTGGGTGGAAACAACAACGGTGTCTACTCTGACGGGCTTACCGTCTTCGTATTCCACTGTTACCTGGGATTTTCCGTCCGGGCGCAGGTAAGGTAATTCCCTTGTTTTCCTGGCTGAAGCCAGCTTGCGGGTCAACCTGTGGGCCAGGGAAATGGGGGTGGGCATTAGCTCCGGTGTTTCATTGGTGGCATAACCGAACATCATGCCCTGGTCACCGGCCCCGGTGGCCTCGATTTCTTCTTCGCTCATTTCACCGGTACGTGCCTCGTAAGCCTTGTCCACACCCATGGCGATATCGGGAGACTGCTCGTCAATGGAAGTTATTACAGCACAGGTGTCACAGTCAAAACCAAATTTCGCCCGGGTATAACCAATCTCTCGAATTGTTTCGCGGGCAATTTTGGGAATGTCCACGTAGCAGGTGGTGGTAATCTCTCCCCCCACAACCACAAGACCCGTGGTGACAAATGTCTCACAGGCAACCCTGCCGGCGGGATCTTCCGCCAGTATGGAATCCAAAACCGCATCTGATACCTGGTCGGCAATCTTATCCGGGTGTCCCTCTGTCACCGACTCGGAAGTAAATAGACGTTTTGCCAATATACCTGAACCTCCTTTAAAGGTTTTTTTCACCGGTATATGTGTCCGGCACAAAAATCGCCCCAAAAACGGTGTTTGGGGCCTTTACAACTCTTTTGTTTTCTTATTTTAACAGAACCAACAATTCGCGTCAATTTGTAAAGTTGTTTCCTAGTCATTATATATCTTTACCTGCTCGTTCATACTTCTACCAGTACAGCATCCTGCCCGATTTTCTTTACCTTATCCCAGGATACCACCACATCCTGGCCTGCCCCGAAAAGGCGGAAGTATTTTTTAGGACCCTGCAGCACCAGCTCCTTCACCAGGCCACTGTCCAGGTCCAGGTGCATATCCTTCACGGGGCCCAGCTTGGCGCCGTCGGTTACATTTATTATATCCTTACGGCCCAGATCAGAGATTTTAAACATCATATCTGCCACCTCCCTCTGGGCCATAATATGCACCGGGCTTGAAATGGGTTACAATACTGTTTTAATGTTTCAATCCTAGTTTATTACACATTTCTTCCTGTAATTCCTGCACCCGATCTTTATTTTTTGCTTCGGCATAGATGCGGAAGAGGGGTTCCGTACCCGAAGGACGAACCAGAACCCAGGATTCGTCCCGGAGCACCAGTTTCATACCGTCGAGGGTAATTCTGTCTTTCACGGGTACCCCGGCCAGGTGATCCGGATTATAATTCCGCAATTCCGCAAGCACCCTTTCCTTTTCCTCCGGGCTGGTATGGACATCCAGGCGACCGCTGTGAATAGAACCGAATTCGTTATATAGATCTTGCAAAAGTTCTTGGAGGCTCCTTCCGTAAACCGCAATTATTTCCGCAGCCAGGAAGCAGGCCAGTATACCGTCCTTTTCCGGAATATGGCCCTTTACCGAAAGGCCGCCGCTCTCTTCACCGCCCAGTACACAGCCCTTTTCCAGCAAATTTTGTCCTATATACTTAAAACCCACCGCGGTCTCGTATACTTCCTCGCCGAAGGCTTCCGCCATGCGGTCCAGGAGATGCGTAGTGGCCACGGTACGGGTAACGGGTCCCTTTATTCCCCGGTTCCTAACCAGGTGATGATACAAAAGGGGCAGGAACTGGTTGGGGGTAATGAAGGTACCGTCCGAATCTATCAAACCGAATCTGTCGGCATCCCCGTCCAGGGCCATCCCCAGATGCGCTCCTTCCTCCAAAACCCATTCCCTGAGTTCCCCCAGCAATTTTGCCGTGGGTTCGGGTAAATTACCCCCAAATAGGGGGTCCCGGTGGCACTGTATCTCCTGCACTTCGGCCCCGGCTTCCCGCAGCAGACCCTCCAGGTAGCCTATACCGCAGCCGTACATGGGGTCCACTATTAATTTTAACCCCGCCCGTCCAATGGCTTCTATGTCAATGAGGTTAGCCATGTGCCGGGAATAGTTGTCAAAGGGGTTAATTTCTCTAATTTCAGGTTTATTGAAACCGCCGGTCTCTTTCGCCACCGGCATTTCGGCCAGCGCCATAGCCTCCTCCTGGTCCCCCCTGCCGGAGATAAAAATCATGTCCCCGGGCGATTCACTCTGCATGGCCTTTATATTGGCTTCGATTTCCTCTGTAATATGGGGTAGAGCCGGCCCGGCGTATTCCGGGATAAATTTTAAGCCGTTATATTCCGGGGGGTTATGGCTGGCGGTTATCATTATTGCACCGGCCGTATCCCAAGTTTTAATTCCGAAGGCAGTAACCGGAGTTGGGGTTGCCGATTCCGTTATGTATACCGGTATGCCATTGGCAACCATTGTGTCAGCCACCACGCCCGCAAATTTATCAGCCAGGAAACGATTGTCGTAACCCACAACCACTCCTTTGCCGCCCATTCCTTTGCCGTTGATATAATCAGCCACGGCCCGGGAAACCAGGCGTACATTATCAAAGGTAAAGTCTTCGGCCATTATTCCCCGCCAACCGTCGGTACCAAATTTTATCTTTTTCCCCATAAGCATTTCCCTCCAGTATTTTATGATTATTCTCCGGTGCTTCCCCCTGTCACAGGACACCCGTTTTTTATTTTTTCCACCTTTACCCATCCATGCGGTGTTTACGGCGCTTTTGCTTGGGAACCTTATCGGTGGGGTCCGTAAGGTGGTCTATCTTATCTCTCTTCAGATCCACGTACAGGTTACCGTCGCTGTCCAGGGAAGCGAAGTTCACATCGGATACCGCGGTTATTCCCTGCTTTTCCAGCTCCCTGAAGAGCCATTCCTCGTCAAGATTATTCTGAAGCAAATTTTGCTCAATAATTTTGCCGTCTTGAATAAGCTCCGAGGGGATCCCCTGGTAGCTAACCGGGATATTCATATCGGAAGCTGTTGGTGGAAGTTTGTCGGCCTTGGGCAGAACGCTCAATGAGCCGTTGGGTTCCGCCACAGCAAATTCTACATCGGCAATGTTGAATATCCCTTGCTCCCTCAATTGCATGGTCAAATTATCTGTATTGTACAAAAGCTTTTTCATATTATCTTCCAGTATCTTGCCGTTATGTATTACCACTGTGGGCTCGCCCTCCAGAAGCTTTCTTGCCGGGCGGTACTTCAGGGCAATATATTCCGCTCCAATGGTTAAAAGCCCGAAAACCAGCAGGCCAAAGGCGTAATAATAACCGCTTTCCCCCAGCTCCACCACCAGCGATCCCGCTATGGCGCCGATGACAATGGCATTAATAAAATCCGCCACGGTAAGCTGGTTTACCTGCGACTTTCCCAGCAGCCTGGTGACCAGGAGGATGAGGATAAAGGCGCCTATGGAACGGAGAAAAATTTCTACATAAGGACTCATTTTCATCTCTCCCGCACAATATTATGTACAGGAATAACTTTACCGGGGAGTTCTGTTATTATACCCACTTTTTAGAAATTTGCTCTTATGCTGTTTTGAATCTCCATTAATTGGAAATAATATTGGCAGGAGGGTGATCACAATGAAAAAGGCAGAACTTTTGAAAACACTGGATGAGAGAAAAAAAATGCTCCAGCAGTATCTGGAGTTTGTTCATTCGCAGCGCAAGAGCGCGCCCAAAGGGGTTAAAAAGAAGTAATAAAATTTACGGGACGGTACCTTTATAAGGTCCGTCCCGTAAATTTTCTGGCGCTTAAAGGGTCCTTTTACGCCCGCTTACTCAACTCTGATTGGGGTCAGGCCATTAACTTATTAACTTATTTCATCCTTCAGATGGAGCCGCCATGCGGCGGCATGGACGTCTACCTTGAAAAAAGAAGCTTCTCGAAAGTTACTTTTGGTGCGCGGGCGCCCCGGTGGTTTCCTGCGTTCGCTCCGCAATTATTCTCGTACATCGGGTAAGTATCTCCCGGAAAGCCGCTTGCAGCAGACTGCTTGCCTACTTCTTCACGCCCTTCCGGGGTCATGGCTTTTGGGATTTGACGGGCTGAGCGCCGCTACTCAGTGCTCCGCTCTCTCCGGAAATCACCGGGTCTCCCTGACAGGGTACTTTTTCATCCCTCTGCTAATGCCGCCATACGGCGGCATGGGGATCTATCAGTAATAATTCAAGAAAACGGGACCAGGCACCTATTGTTGAATTACTTCACTTTCTGTGCTTTGACACCCCGGTGGTTCCCTCTGTTCCAGTGGTTTCCCACTTCCAACTTCCCGCCTCTCACATCTCAAAAAGCCGGGTCACCCTACCACGGTAATTTTTCATCCCTCTGCTTGTGCCGCCATGCGGCGGCATGGTGTCTACCCTATAGTAAGTGGCCCCGTTTTAAGTTACCGGGCTATCACTTTTTCCAGGTAAGCTCGAAATTCTTCGGAAAGGTCGCTTCTTTCCAGGGCGAATTCCACCGTGGCCTTGAGGTATCCGAGTTTGTCACCCACGTCGTAGCGGCGGCCGTCGAAGACGTAGCCGTATACGGAATCCTTTCGGGCCAGCTCTTTTAAGGCATCTGTCAGTTGAATTTCCCCGCCGGCACCGGGTTCGGTGTTGGCCAGTATATCAAATATTTCCGGTTGGATAATGTACCGGCCCATAATGGCCAGCCGTGAAGGGGCGGTTGCGGGGTCCGGCTTTTCCACCAGATCATGACACTTGTATACTTTATCCCTCATCATTTCTGCATCCAATATGCCGTATTTGCTCACTTCTCCCGAGGGAACTTCTTTGACTCCCAATATACTCCCGCCCAATTCATTGTACAGGTCCAGCATTTGCTTTAGGCAGGGCACTCCGTTTCGCACCACGTCGTCCCCCAGCATTACCGCAAAGGGTTCATTACCGATGAACTTGCGGGCGCAGTAAACGGCATGGCCCAGGCCCCTGGGTTCCTTTTGCCTTATGTAATGGATGTCCACCAGTTCACTAATGTCTTTGATTAATTCCAACAGCTCGGTTTTACCCTTGCTGCGCAGCAGTTCTTCTAAAATTGGGGACTTGTCGAAGTGGTCTTCTATGGACTTTTTGTCCTTGCCGGTGATAATCAAAATGTCTTTAATACCCGAGTTTACCGCTTCTTCAATTATGTACTGAATGGTGGGAGTATCGATAATGGGCAGCATTTCCTTGGGCTGAGCCTTGGTGGCGGGCAGGAAGCGCGTCCCCAATCCTGCCGCGGGAATAACTGCTTTTTGTACTTTCATCAAGAACACCTCCGATAACCAATATATTAATCATTTTGTATAAATTACCTGCAATATGGCCATAAAAAAACGGGGAAATCCCCCGTTTTTTTGACTTTAGTTATGGGTAGACTTACGCATCTATGGATTGGCTTTGCTCCTTATTATCCATGGGTGGTACCGATATTTTTCTACCGCTGATTACTCCTATCCTGTTAGCTAACCAGATAACTACAACGGATAGGATTACCAAAATAACCGCCGCCCGGTCGGTGGATACCATATTTAATACCACGGCGCTCAAACCCAGTATGGAGCTAACACCATATATTGCCAACACCGCCTGCCGGTGTGAAAGACCCATTGCCATCAGCTGGTGATGCAGGTGCTCCTTGTCCGGCTGGAATATGGGACGGTGGTGATGATACCGCCTGATTATGGCAAAAAAGGTATCCAAAAGGGGTAAACCCAGAACCACCATGGGAATAAATACTGAAATGGCCGTAGCGCTTTTGGTAAAGCTCATAACGGACATGGCCGCCAGAATAAACCCCAGGAACATGGAACCGGTATCACCCAAAAAGATTTTTGCCGGGTAAAAATTATATCTCAAGAATCCCAATATTGCACAGGCCAGGATAAGGGCCAGCACTATTACCCCTGCCATTCCCGGCACACCAAACATATACCACTGGGTGAAGGCCACTGCGGCCAGCGTCAGTGCGGCAATGCACGATACCCCCCCGGCCAAACCGTCCAACCCGTCAATTAGATTGATGGCGTTGGTAACCGCCACCAGCCAAAATATGGTAACCGGGTAAGCCAGCCATCCCAGGAAAAGCATTTCTCCGGAAAGAGGATTGGTTACGTAACTGATTACTACACCAAAGGGGATAACAGCACCTGCGGCCGCTATCTGACCCAGGAGTTTCACCTTAGCCGGCAATCCCTTAATGTCATCGATTACACCCAGCGCCACCACCAGGGTACCGCCCACCAGGATGCCCAGGAGGGGGCCGTTTAAATCCTGTGTGGCAACAATGGCCAGTACAAAGGCAATATATATGGCAAGACCGCCTATGCGGGGCATGGGTTCTTTATGAACTTTACGCGGATCGGGCGTATCCACCGCTCCCCAGGAAAAGGCGCGGTTCCTCACCCAGGGGGTAAGGGCCCAACTGGCAATTAATGCAATTATAAGGGCGGCACCTGCCTCTACCAATTCTATCCCTCCGTATATTCTTTAAAATAATACCAGATCTATTCTATCACCGGCATTTATAGAAGCCAAAAGTCAAAAAGCGTCAAAAGGCGGGGTATTAACTAACATTTACACTATTTACGCTACAATACACTTCCAGGCTTGTCCCGCTGCAAATTATCCTTCTTTTGCCACAATGGCAAACATTAATTCCGCCTCTGCGGCAACACCGTCACCAACCCTGGCCACGGCCTTTGCTTTTCCGATGCTTCCCCGCAGCTTGGTCATTTCCACTTCCATGCGCAGTATATCGCCGGGAAGCACCTGGCGGCGGAATTTAGCCTTTTCGATACCGGCAAATAAAGCCATTTTTCCGGCAAATTCAGACATGCTCAAAACCGCAACGGCTCCCACCTGGGCCATGGCTTCAATAATGAGCACTCCCGGCATTACCGGGAACTCCGGAAAGTGGCCCTGGAAAAAGGGTTCGTTAACGGTAACGTTCTTGGTTCCCACCGCCCTTTTGCCGGGCTCCACTTCCTCAATTTTGTCCACCAGCAGGAAGGGATAGCGGTGGGGAATAATTTCTTTTATTTGGTTGATGTCCAGCATATAAAACCCCCCGTGAATGAGTAACTTTTTAAGAGTATACCATTTTCATCCACGGGGTAAAAGGAAGGTGCTACAACTTTAGACAAACAATTGGCGAATTTTGTTCCGGCAATAATTCAAGAAAATAATTACCTGGCGCCATTTTCTGGGGTATCTAAAAGGCGCCCCGGTGGCTTACTACACTTGCTCGGCATTTATTCTGCCGGAGGGGACAACACCCTGCGCTCACTTACTCAGCCTTTAATTGAATGAGCTCACTCCGCTCCGGGCGGCTCATAACTCGCTTCGCTCAGACAAGATTCGCCGCTAATCCTTCGCTCCGTTCGCTCTCTGACACATTGGCTTTTGCCAAAAGAGGTTGCTCCGCAACGGTAAAGCTAAGATTATCTTGTTCCGATAGGTATCAATGCCGTTGCCGTATACTTGCGTATGTTCGCTCCGGGTGTTGCCCCCTCCTTACCCTGACAGCCGCTGTTCACAAAAGTCACAAAGCAACTTTTTCATACTTCTGCTAGTAGCCGCCTTCCGGCGGCATGGGGGTCTACCTTGAAAAAAGGTTGCACATAGGGACGGTTCTATTGTGCTAAAAGTTACTCTTAGCGCGCGGGCGCCCCGGTGGTTTCCTCCGTTCACTACGCAATTATTCTCGTGCAGCGCATATGTGTCTCCCGGAAAGCCGCTTGCTACAAACTGCTTGACTACTTCTTCACGCCCTAAGGGGTCATGGCTTTTGGGATTTGACGGGCTGAGCGCCGCTACTCAGTGCTTCGCTCTCTCCGGAAATCACCAGGTCACCCTGATGCATTACTTTTTCATGCTTCTGCTGGTGCCGCCTCCCGGCGGCATGGGGGTTTACCTTGAAAAAACTATCTCGTGGTTTCGTTTAAAAGGTAATTATTCCGCCGGAGCGGGCAGCACCCTGCGCTCACTTACTCGGACATTTTGATTGTATGAGCTCACTCCGCTCTGGGCGGCTGCATAACTCGCTTCGCTCAAACAGGATTCGCCGCTGATCCTCCGCTTCGTTCGCTCTTTGATTTAACCTGCGTATGTTCGCTCCGGGTGCTGCCCGCTCCTTTACACGTGATTCACTGT
>Ga0182240_100101_pt1 | contig 40874 bp, 38 predicted proteins | sample hydfrates4_PW_90_FD_145594 | JGI IMG/M metagenome (GOLD analysis project Ga0182240, IMG submission 145594) | Subsurface microbial communities from deep shales in Texas, USA - hydraulic fracturing test 4_PW_90 | ecosystem: Environmental > Aquatic > Deep subsurface > Shale gas/oil reservoir >...
CAGCCAGGGGCCCCACCTGGGCATTCCTCAGAACCGAGAAACTTCCAATTCTGCTTCCTTCCCGGATAACGCTCTCCCCCCAAATCTGAACATTGGGAGCTATGTGCACATCAGGCTCAATAACTACCTGAGGACCAATCCATGAGGTAACAAGATCGTCAAGGCGAACGCCATTGGACAAATGTCCTTCGATAATCTTCAGTCGCAGCGTTTCTGAGACCTCAGCCAGTTGATATGGACTATTAATTCCCTTGGCCTCAGAACTATCATCTAAAACTTTGACCTTAACCATCTTGCCTTTTATGGACAGGACCTCTACCACATCTGTCAAATAATACTCTTCCTGGGCATTGCAATTGTTTATACTGCCTAAAGCCTCCGCCAAAGATGTTGTCTTGAAAACATATATTCCTGTATTGGCTAAGTTTACTTTCTTCTCTTCTTCCGTGGCATCCTTTTCTTCCACTATCCTTACCTTGTTGCCAGATGAGATAACTCTACCATAACCTTTTATATCGGGGGGACAGAAAGCCAAAAAGGTGCAATCGTTGTTTTCTTTGATGTGCTCATCAACAAGCCCTTTGAGCGTTTTACCTGCGATCAAGGGAACGTCTCCAGGCATAACAAGAACATGATCGTACTTTGAAAACCAATCTGATGCCATCTGCACCGCGTGCCCCGTGCCTAGCTGTTTTTCTTGTGGTATGAGTGTCACCTGAGGCCAAGAAAACTTCAGATAGTTTTCCACTTCTTCCCTTTTCCATCCCACCACAACTGCCACATCATCCATCGAAAGGACGAAGGAAAGAGCTTTCAAAGGATAATATAGTATGGGCTCCCCCAACAAAGGAACCATAACTTTGGGACTCTTGCTTTTCATTCGTGTCCCCTTGCCGGCAGCCAAAATTATTGCTCCTATCGCAACTTTTTCCATTTGAGTCTCTCCTTAAAACGAAAACCCAAAAGCTTGTTTTATAGCTTGCACAGACATTATACAAAGATAATTTCTTTTAGCCAAAAAGAAACATTAAATAAGGGGAAGCCCGGGCTTCCCCTTATTTGTAGACTCTGGCTGGGGTGGCTGGACTCGAACCAGCGATCGCGGATCCAAAGTCCGCTGCCTTGCCAACTTGGCTACACCCCAAGGTAGCTTCGCAATTATATATTGGATAACCCACTATCTGTCAAGATGTTGAGTTTTTTGATATCATTACTCCAGCGCCTCAGCTATTCTATCATTATTTATGGGGCAATAAAAGTTAGTAAGAGGCTAAGATGCCAAACTTGTTTGTGAAATCTTCAGCACATATCTATAAGATCTTACTTATTTTGCCAATTTTCTTTTCCATAATAGCGACTTCTTGGGCCGCTAGAAGGTCCAGTTCCTCTATTTGGCGCATCCTTTTCTGGGGGGTGCTCTTCGTTTTTTTCTCCATCTCAGCTATTTTCCTTTACAAAACAGAAGTCTGGCTAGCAATGGGCCCCATAATACCAGCTGCCCTAATATTAGGCCTTCTCTTCAAATGCAAAAAACAAGGTGGGAACATATTATGAATAGCCTAACACTTAAAAAATTAATTCTATTTACACTAGCAATATTTTTTTACTTCATTTCACCAATCATTACAGCTCCATATGCACTGGCTTTCAAAGATCCAGAAGGATTCACGATAAAAATAGAGCTCTTCCCTGGAGGCTCTATTACAGCGCAGAGAGGGGCAGATAAACCTGTATCTTTGGGTATGGTAATCTCCATACCCCAAATGGCCAGATGGCCTTCATTTACCGCGTCTAAATGGGGAGAGCCGTCTACAGTAGTAGCTTCCGCCGTCAATGCAATACACATTCTTTTAAATATAGAAAAAGGCCTTGGACGGACCATCAGCATACTACCATGGAATACTATAGCTCCAGCAGCAGGGAAAAATTCCTATATCCTTACCAACATACCGCCCGGACAAGGCATCTTCGGAGCCTGGGCTCCTTCTGTGGGAAGCAAAGTAACTCCAATCCTGCACATTAAGGGAGATAAGCTACAAAAAAAACCCATGGTTTTGGCAATCCGACAGGCACCCAAGGAGAGCCCATACTTCGTAGAAATTGAAAACCGACCTGGAGGGAGAATCGTCGCCTGGAGCAAAGACGGTCCAAAGGTCCTTGGAAGAGTAATAAAGGCTGTATCAGGAAGCGGGCGATTCCAGGGCACTATTTTTCAGGAAAGAGGCCGTATAAGGGCCAACCATCCTGGCGTCATAGACATAAGCACCTCTCCCAAGGGTCAGGTTGGTGGATTCCAAATCCTCCCCTTGGAGCATGGAGCTTCAAAGGAAATGCACACCGCATGGGACTTGACCCAGTGGCTCATAGTGGCTCCTTACACCGGTAAGTTCGTCGGCAGTATGCCCCTTTTCAGCGGCTACTTTGTACCTGGCCCATCACGAGAAGAAAAATTATGGGATATGTGGTCCACTTACGGCAGGAAATCGCTGGTCCTTGTACGGGTAAATGGGGGAAAATGGACTTGGATGCCGGAAGCCGTGGGCAGAAAGGACAATGCTTTGGCTTGCATAACCCACATACGTATATACTTCCCGTTTACGCACCCACTCTCTGAATGAAAAGGCGGCAAGACAAACTTTCCTTGCCGCCTTCTATTTACAAAACGCTAAGAGCAGCTACAGTTACCTTTCTTTTGCTCTAAAGCCTGGAAAAATTTCTTCAAATTTTCTGGAAGGCTATACGGCTTTGCCTCGGCTTCTTTATTATCGCTTCCATACACTTCCTTCAATATGGCGTCCACTATCATAGCCTTAGGAGGAACTGGGTATTCTACCCCGTCATAAACCCAGACCCTGCAATCCACTTCTTCACCGCAAAGGGAGCCACAAGAGTCACATTGGGTTTCTTTAACCTCCATCTGAATATCCCTGCCGTTAACTCTGATAGTGGGAGAAGTTACCAACTGATGTTTAATGGCTTCCTCCTCAGTCCTTATATGGATCTTGTTTAGGACGACATTTACCCCTGCTGCTTCCAAAACCTTGGAAACATCAGAGAGAGCCTCCTCGAGGTTTTTCCAGGTACCTGTGCACCTATCGCATACGTCTAAGTCCAAATAGAGGAAATCTATCTGGACTTCCTTTTTGCCAGGATCACTTCTACCTGCTTTGTTATTGCCGCAACATTTCCCTGCGGAACTACAACAGCCCATACCCATCCCCCCAGATTTATTCGACCGTCACGCTCTTGGCCAAATTCCTTGGTTGATCTATTTCTTTACCAAGAATCTTTGCTACGTGGAAAGCGAAAAGTTGCAATGGTATGACCGTTAAAAATGGCGAAAATTCCTCGTCCGTCCACGGAACCTCCACATAATCATCCATGTATTTGGAAGCATGTTCATCTCCCTCCGTGCAAACGCCTATCACGGGAGCTTTTCTAGCTTTGGCCTCTAAAACGTTTGAAAGGGTCTTCTCGTACATCATATCCCTAGGGATAATAGCCATTACAGGAACTTTTTCGTCCAAAAGAGCAATAGGGCCATGTTTCATCTCGCCGGCTGCATAGGCCTCTGCGTGGATGTAAGATATCTCCTTTAGCTTAAGGGCACCTTCCAATGCCACAGGGAAAGATATACCTCGGCCTATAAAAAGGAAGTCCTGCCTGTCATGGTATTTTTGTGCCAGCTTTATTACCTCGTTTTCCTTTTCCAAGACGTTTTCTACCTTGTAAGGTATCTGGAGAAATTCGTTTACCAACCTCGCTTCCTCATCCGCCGTCATGGAGCCGCGTAAACGACCTAGATACAATGCAGAGAGAAACAAAGCAGCGACTTGGCCGGTAAAGGTTTTCGTGGCAGCCACACCTATCTCGGGACCGGCTTTCAAAAGCAAGATGCTATGAACTTCCCTTGCCAAAGTGGATCCCCTAACGTTGGTTATGGCCATGCAGTGGGCGCCCTCCGCTCTTGCTTTACGCTGCGCCGCGATGGTATCCGCTGTCTCCCCCGACTGAGAGACGAAAATGGCCAAGGTTTCCGGATCGCACCGTAAATTTCTGTATCGATATTCAGAGGCAATGTCCACTCTTATATCCAAATCCGTCCATCTTTCAAAAACTCTCTCAGCTACTAAGGCTGCGTAGTAGGATGTCCCACAGGCGACTATGTGAACCTTCCTCCACCTTTGGACATCTTCTTGAGTCCAGTTCAGATCTTTAGACAAATCAACCCTTCCATCAGAGATACGACCCTTCAACGTGGTTCTCAAAACCATTCCCTGCTCATGAATTTCTTTGTGCATGTAGTGGGAATGCCCCGCCTTTTCGGCCATGGTCACATCCCACTCCACAGTATGTACGTCTTTGCTCACCAACTCTCCCTTGCTGTTCCAAACTGTAACTCCATCTGGCCTCAGTTCAGCTATCTCTCCTTCTTCCAGGTATACAACGGATCTAGTATATGGCAGAAAAGCAGGAACATCAGACGCACAGAACGTTTCTCCTTCTCCCAGGCCTAAAACTAGAGGAGATCCCCTGCGGACACAATAAATTTTCCTATCGTCTCCCTTTCGAATTACAGCCAAAGCATAGGATCCAGACAAGGTTTCCTGTAGTTTGACCATCGCCTCGACCATATCTTTCATCTCGTCGTAATAATTAGAGAGCAAATGTACTATTACTTCCGTGTCCGTCTCCGACTTGAAGGCCACTCCCTCACGTTGAAGTTGTTCCTTTATGTCCATGTAATTCTCGATAATTCCATTGTGAACCAAAGCAAACTGCCCATTTCTATCGCTGTGAGGATGTGCGTTCAAAAGGGTGACACCGCCATGGGTAGCCCACCTAGTGTGGCCTATACCTCTTTTGGCGTTGGGGTTTTTACCCTCAACGAGCTTCGCCAAATCGGCAACCTTACCCACTTCTTTGTATATTTCTATACCATCCGCACCATCTATGGCCATGCCAGCGGAGTCATATCCTCTGTACTCAAGCCGTCTCAAACTATCCAATATGACGCAAGAAGCATTTTTATCTCCTACATATCCAACAATTCCACACATCTATGCTTAAGTCACTCCTTCCAGGTTGACTCAAAAAAGGAGATTGCCGCTTTTTTTGTCCCACAGATCACTCCGTGGTTTTGTAAAACGGCTTTCTGGGCTGATCTCCTCAACCCCTGGGACACCCGCCGAATCCTCGAAAATCCCAGCCCTCGTCAACTGGCCTATACCAGTCCAGGCGCTTAAAACTCATCCCAACTTCAATTTACCTTGCTTAAATCTCACTTACAATTTTCCTCTACTTTTTTCACCTCCTCCAATACTATGGACCTCAATGCTTCATCCCTCAAGGCCAAAGCAACGTTGGTTCTAAGCCAAGCTTCCTTGGTGCCACAATCGTACCGTTTGCCAGAAAAAACAAGACCGTAAACAGGCTCCTCTTCCAGGAGGGATCTTATGGCATCAGTAAGTTGATATTCTCCTCCTGCGCCAGGAGCGCATTTTCTAATATGCTCAAATATCCTCGAAGAAAGAACGTATCGCCCCATTATGGCAAAGTTGCTAGGAGCTTCCTCTGGGGACGGTTTTTCTACCATTCCCTTTATTGAGAAAAGGCCATCCCCAATGGTTTGATCAATCTCTACTATACCGTACCTGTTGGTTTCCGAAGGTGGAACCTCCATCAAAGCCACGACGGAAGCCTTTCGCACCTCACATACATCGACAAGCTGTCTCAAAACTGGTCGGGATCCTTCAGAGGAGACCATGATATCATCGGGCAGTATGACTCCAAAAAAGGGTTCATCACAAAAGGGTTCGCCCATCAGGACTGCGTGTCCCAAGCCTAACGGTTGGCTTTGACGCACCGAAGCGCATTCGATCCCCTCCGAAATACGTTTTATCTCTTCCATCAGATCTTTTTTCCCTCTTCTCTCGAGTTCTCTTTCCAATTCAAGGTTTCGATCAAAATAATCCAAGATCGAATTTTTCCCCTTTGACGTGACAAAAATCATCTTCTTGCAGCCTGATGAAACTGCCTCCTCCACACCGTACGCTATTACAGGTTTGTCTAAAACTGGTAGCATCTCCTTAGGGATCTCCTTGGTAGCAGGAAGAAACCTGGTACCCAAACCCGCCACAGGAAAAAGGCAAGTCTTAACAGAAACCTCTTCTTTCTCCATGGTGATCCTCCTTCAAGCTTTCGCCGAACTTTTCAGGATGGCATCAATTACTCTCTTAGCGTACAATTCCAACACAGAATTATCCTTTGCCTCCACTAAAACCCTCACCAGAGGCTCTGTGCCAGATGGGCGCACAAGGACTCTACCGATTCCTTTCATTTCTTCCTCGATTTGTCTTATGGTTTCCCACAACTCCGGATCTTCCATAATCTTTTCTTTTTTCTCGGATGGGACGTTTCTCAATAATTGAGGATAGCGATGGAACCTATCGACAAGAGAAGATATCTCCTCGCCCAAAAGAAAACACGCGCTAACAAATGCAAGGGAAGTGAGAAGTCCATCCCCTGTTGAAGCGAACTTTTTTATGATTACATGGCCAGACTGTTCTCCTCCCAAAAGGGAGCCGTATTTGTTCATCGTCTCCATTACATACCTGTCACCTACGTTGGAGCGATAAACGGATATATCCTCCCCTTTCAGGTGTTCCTCAAGGGCCATGTTGCTCATCACAGTCGCTACAACTCCTGCACCGAGAGCATGAGACTTTTTGAGCCACCTGGCAAGGACCCATAACATGATGTCTCCATCTATCGTACGCCCCTTCGAGTCCACTATCAACGTTCTATCCGCGTCACCATCGTAGGCTATTCCAAAGTCATAACCACCTTCTGTAACCTTTTCTGCCAAGTTGCGCAAGTGCATGACACCTGAACGCTCATTTATGCTCAACCCATCTTGGCTTATCCCCAAGAAATCAACTTCGCAACCCATGCTGTTAAAAACCGCCTTTGCAGGCTCTGCCGCCGCTCCGTTGGCACAATCCACTAGCAATTTCCGCCCTTCGAAAGCAGAACTTTCAAAAAGGCTCACCATCCATTTAGCATATTCCAGCCATGCATCGGAGATTTCTTCAATCGTACCTATTGAAGCACCTGTGGGCCTCCAATCATCGTTGAGGCTGTCACCTATGTATTCTTCCACTTCTGCCTCGGACTCATCAAGAAGCTTACATCCTTCTTCATCCAAAAATTTGACCCCATTATATTCTGGAGGGTTGTGGGAAGCACTCACCACCGCCCCTCCACTTGCTCCCAGCTTTTTAACCATGTAACTTACTCCGGGAGTAGGTATTATACCCAGCGTTATGACGTTTGCCCCTGCCGACACCATTCCGGATATAAGGGCCGACTCAAGCATCTTGCCTGAGTGCCTAGGATCCCTTCCCACCACAATAGTAGGCTTAGAATTTCCCTTTTTTTCTATTAGGTATAGGACATAGGCTCTTCCTAGCCTCAAAACCATTTCAGGGGTCATAAAGCCGCGATTTGCAACATCTCTCACTCCATCGGTGCCAAAAAGGCACCTTATGCTATGTTTCTTATCCACATCATTCACCTCTTCGGAACTTATTTCACTCCATGTTAGCAAACACAGTGACTGTGGAAGGTTCTAAGGAAATTACTTTAACTTGCGGTTTTAGAACCTTGTATTGTAATGGCACTCTGAGTTCGGTGGATACCAAATTGGTGACATCCACGTAAAGCTCCACTGGTAATTCATGTTCGTTCTCTACAACGGAGGGAAGCCCTTCTACTGTAACCGAAGCAATTTCCGGCTTTACTCCCCATGAAGGATAAATACTTTTGCCTTTGATCACTATGAGAACGTTATCGTAAGTACGCCTGACCACCTTGGGCTCTATCGCCAAGTTAACGGTTATCGTGTTCGGGAACTTGATTCTTGCTCCCCTGTAATTTTCAGGCAAGGGTACGTTCAGACTAGTAGTCTTTTTGAGTCCTTCGACGTTGACCGGCACCACTATCTCTCTTATTGCCCTAATAGCATCCATTGAGCCTTCCACAACGCCGGTGCCAGGCTCAACGGTAATGCTCTTTATATCATAATCCTGATCTAGTTTCCCCTCTATATTTACAGAAATTGGCACCGTCTTCTTAGGAGTTCCCTTTGTAAGCACATAGTTTACCTTGACCTTGGGTGGCTCCATAAGAAGTTCCGATGATCCCTCAGTAGCGCTTTTGACCCTGACAGGCAAAACCAAAGTGTTCCTGTCCTTAAGCATTTCAAAGCTTGCTTCCACATATGCCTCAGATATGCTATTAATTATGTCCTCCGGTCCCTTTATAGTTATTTTCTCAGGCTCCATTTCAACTTCTTCCAGGGTGTACTCCGGAGGGAGTTCACCTAAGAGCTTCAGCCTTACAGGCACATCCTTGCTTTGTGTCTTAATTATATTTACCTCAATGGACACTGGAGAAATGTTTATCAATTTAAATCCAGAAGGTAATATAACCTTCACGGGTACAATATGCTTACCAGGTCCTAATCCCTTTAGGTCCGCTTGGCATGCTATCCCAGACCAACTCTCGCCAAGGAAGAGCTCTCTACTTGCAGCAACCTGAACCTCAACGCTTCTGATGTTGCTATTAATGGCATATTCCGCCGGAGCATTAAGGTATTCTATTGGGAAAGAAAAGGTTCGTACAGTCTCCGATGTCCTGTCGGAGGCCACATAATACCAAATGGCGATGGCCATTAACAGAGAAATCACCTTCAGGAACGTTCTGGATGAAAGTAAGCGATCAATTTCCTTTAGCATTTTCCTTTTCCTTCCTGTCGCTTTCCTTTGCAGGCCATAGGTTTCTCAGTTCTTTTTTGAGAGTTTCCCACCAAGGACTAGACCGCCTCGGCATGGCGGAAAAGTAGTGAAGGAGCAACCTCCGGATCTGATCTTCCCTTAGTCTCCTAGATAAATGCCCGTTTATTGCAAGGGCAACTTCTCCTCTTTCTTCTGATACTACAAGAGCCATGGCATCAGATACTTCCGTTATGCCCAATGCTGCTCTATGCCTTGTCCCTATCCATCTAGAGAGGTTGCTGTTTTCGGTCAAAGGCAAATAACAAGCAGCGGCAATGATCTTTTCCCTGTCCAGAATGACTGCCCCATCATGAAGCGGTGTGCCAGGCCAAAATATGGTTACAATCAAATCCTCCGAAATTTCGCCGTTTAGCTTAACGGCGGACCTCCAAAAATCTTTTAGCCCCGTATCTCTTTGAAAAACCAAGATCGCACCTATTTTCTGACTCCTTAAATACTCCAAAGCGCGGGTAACCTCGTCCGTCAGCTGGCCTGCCCTTTCCTCTGCCTGTTTTCTCCTAAGGATGTTACCTCTTCCCAACTCCTCCAGCATGCGCCTCAATTCCGGCTGGAACACAATGGGAATGGCTATTACGATTACCCCGAACAACCTGCCTAGCACCCAAGAGAGTGCCTCAAGATGCACTAACCTGGCTAAAGCCGCTATCAGCCCCAACACTATAAGCCCCTTCACCAGCTGCATGGCCCTGGTGTCCACAAGGAGCAGTAGTGCCCTGTAGAGAATAAAGGCTATTATGGCTATATCCAGGAAATCGCGCCAATGAATCATATCAAAAAACATGTTGTACCTCGACTATATTTTCTCTCTGTTTCTATCCAAACATCCTAGACAATTCTAACTCTTACGTAACGAGATGTGGAGGCTGCCAGCATTGCCCCGTAATCAGGTCTAAAGCGCACTATATCTCCCACTTTAAGCCTGTGCTTGGCGCCTTCTGCATCCATGGTAAGGTGATCACTTGACGCACCTATTATCTCCAACCCCGAATCTAAAACAGTCAGCCCTTCTAATCTTATATCTTGCCTTCCTATGGCCGCAATAGCTCGTAACCTTATACCCTTGTCTTCGAAATGAGGAACGTTCCCAAATGCGTCTGCTCCTATCTCTCCTATAGGTTTAGTTGGTTTTCTCCTACACTCGATTATTTCAGCGCGCACCTCTATTGCATCGTTGGAAAGATAGGGAATCTCTCTGTTTCTAGTTACATCTGTGCCCAAAAGTATGGCCTCACCTATCCTAAGTTGGTTCACCTCTGAAGGCATAAGGCCATCCTCAACCAACTTCAGGGAAGATGTCCCTCCCCCTGAAACATACTTAAGGGAGCTTCCAGCCACATCAGCTATCTTCTTTCCCGTTTCCACGAGCATCGACAAATTCTCCCTGGTCGGTATGACCCCCGAAAGACAGCCCAGATTGGTCCCCACGCCCGCAAACTTGAGGAATTCGCATTCCCTAAAAGCCATTCCTATATCTTCGGCCTCATCGGGCCAAATGCCTTCCCTTAAATCTCCTACGTCCACCATGACTATGGCTTCACATTTTCTCTTCGCCTTCTTGCAGGCTTCCTCCAAAAGGAATATGGTCTCCTTCATTGAAATCAACGTTATATCCACATATCTTGCGACTAGATCTAGTTCACTTAACATCGGTAACCGCAAAAGCATAAAGGGGCCATTGATGCCGGATTCCTTCATTTCAACTATATTTTTCATGCGGCTGTCCGCAATTCCGGTGCACCCGCCCTCCAACATAGCTTTTGCCACTTCCACGTTGCCAGAAAGCCCCTTTGTCACTCCCCAAACAGCTATGCCTCTTTCGGAGCACACCCCTGCCACTTTCTTTGCGTTCTCTCTTATCTTATCAAGACGGATTACAAGTTCTGGGAAGCTAAACATATTCCCCCCTCCACTTCCTTAGCGAATTAAGAGCCTCTCATCTTCCTCAACAAGGTCAGATTCCGTACATCTGATCCATTTTCTTTCGGCGTTTCCAAGATACAGGGCACATCTTCCCATCTAGGGTCGCTTACTATCCTGGCGAAAACTTGCTCTCCTATTTCACCCTCTCCAATATGGTGGTGCCTGTCCTTTTTGCTTCCTCGTCCTTCCTTGCTGTCATTAAGATGCCAACATCCTATCCTTTCCAGTCCGAACATCTTCTCCAACTTCTGCACAAGCTTCTCATACGCAAAGGCCGTGCGCAACTCATAACCAGAAGCAAAAACATGACAAGTGTCGACGCACACACCAAGTCTGGGATCCCTATCCATGAAATTCAAAACCCATTCCAGCTCCTCAAGAGTGGAACCTAAACCATCTCCAGTTCCTGCCATGGTTTCAAGAAGAATCCTAACCCTGGTCTCCTCAGTCCTGACAAGCACATCACGCAAAGCTTCAGAAAGCAATCTGAGCCCTTCTTCTACCCCTTTTCCCCTGTGGGATCCAGGGTGTAAAACCAACTCGTCAATTCCAAGTTGATCACACCTTTTTACCTCCTGAACCAAGGACTCTATACTCTTCCTTCTTACTCCCTCGTCCCCAGCCAAATTAATCAAATAAGAAGCATGAGCCACTACCTTGCGGATATGGCTACGACTCCAGACCAACAGAAACCTTTCTGCAATGTGTTGGGGCAATGGGGACGAATACCATTGCAGCTGGTTCTTGGTAAAGATCTGGATTGCTTCACAACCCAACAGTTCTCCTCTTTCTATGGCTTTCCACAGACCGCCCGCTATGGACATATGGGCTCCTATTAAAGACATGGCTCACCTGCGTTCATAATAATATCGTCTCAAAAACCGCCACAATATTCGTGCTGTAGCACCCCACACCGTTCTTTCTGGACTCAAATAGAATTCAGGATAAACTATCACTCCTTGGAGAGTTCTCTTCCAGCGAAACTTGGGAGGCACAGGCAACCTTTTAATGTCGACCAGTACTGCAGCAGCCAGTTCCTCTTCATCCAACGTTATGGAACCAAACAAATCCTCTCCGTCTATATAAGCAAGGTATGGATAAATCACGAAATCACTGCTATACACATATTCCTTCGGCAACGCCTCCACCACTTCTACCCTTTCGGGAGAAATGCCAACCTCTTCACGTAACTCTCTCAAAGCAGTATCCAGGGGAGTTACGTCCTTGTCCTCTCGGGCACCTCCAGGGAACGCCATTTGACCAGCGTGGTGCCTCAGTTTTTTGCTCTTCTCTATCAGAAGCAACGCATCTTTCCCTTTTAAACCTTTTACATATGGGATTATAACAGCACTTTGCCTCCTCCCAGTATTAGGCAAGCTGGCCCATGAAACCACATTATCAACGTTAACTTCGCTTTTAATCCCTACCCCGCTGTGGTTTCTTTTATTAAGATTTTTCTGGGCCAACCACTCTACTATCACCAATGTTTCTTTATCTTCCAGCAACATTCTCCCCTGATTCATCCGATTTATTGCCTTTCGATTCCAAATGGACCCTACCCCTATATACTATCCCTCTATTACCATCAACTGTAACTATCATACCATCCTCCAGGACCGTCATGGCTGATTTGGCACTCACAATACAAGGAATCCTCAGCTCCAGTGATAAAATGGCTGCATGGCTGGTAAGCCCTCCCTCTTCCGCTATTATTGCAGACGCTTTCTTGGCCGCTTCGACGAACCCCTTATCGGTTTGCCTACATACCAATATGTCTCCATAGGAAATCTTCATTGCAGCCTCTGCCCCATTGAGTGCCGTAACCACCTTCCCGCAGGCCACTTTCTTCATTATCGACATACCCTTTAGTAATATCTGTCCCACAGAAACAACCTCAATGATATTGGTGGTACCAGATATGCCAACCGGCACTCCCGCAGTAACCACTACCAAGTCTCCCTCATTCAACATTCCTTCTTCCAAGGCCCTTTCGATCCCTGCAGTTATAGCATTTTCCAGGTTCTCTTCCTTGCTGACCTTAAGGGGGTGCACTCCCCATACAAGCCCCAGCTTTCTGTAAATCTTTTCAGAAGGGGTAGCACCTATTATTTTAGATTTAGGCCTGTACTTACTGATTATCTGGGCAGTACTTCCACTTTGGGTCATGCACAAAATACCATGGGCATCCATTCTCTTTGCTATCATCACTGCTGCGTTTCCTACAGCGTCAGATATGCGCTTTATATTTTCATAGCCCTTGTTGGAAGTAATGGACCAAAAGAGGGGATCCTTCTCCGTTCTCTCTATTATTTTAGCCATCGTTTGAACTGCTTCTACAGGATATTTACCTTGCGCTGTCTCACCTGAAAGCATAAGGGCATCTGCCCCGTCGAGCACAGCGTTAGCCACATCACTGCACTCAGCCCTGGTTGCCCTGGGATTTCTTATCATGGAATCCAGCATCTGGGTAGCCACAATTACAGGTTTCCCAACAAATCTACATAAATCTATGATCCTTTTCTGCTGCATTGGAACTTCCTCCAAGGGGATCTCGACTCCCAAATCTCCACGGGCAACCATTACTCCATCAGAGACCTCTATAATTTCTTCCAGGTTCCTCACAGCCTGCATTGTCTCTATCTTGGATATGATCTGGAGATCACCATCAAGGTCCTCTAAGAGCTTTCGCGCCTTCAAGACGTCTTCCCTAGTTCGGACGAAAGAAAGGGCAAGGTAGTCTGCTCCCCTTGAAATAGCCCACTTTACGTCATCGATGTCTTTCTTCGTAAGAATAGGCAAGTTGTTCAAAGCTCCCGGAACCGAAACCCCCTTATTCTCGCCCAACTCTCCACCAACCACGACCTTGCATAAGATTTCTTCTTCAGATAATATTTTCTCCACTTTGAGGCTGATCCTTCCATCGTCAATAAAAATAGTTCTTCCGGGAGCGACTTCTCTTACAAAACCTGGATAGTCCACGTAGATTTTTTCCTTGTTCCCCTCGGTCGGTCTTGTGGTGATTACTAGAAAATCACCGCCTTTCAAAACTACAGGTACGTGTCCGGCCAATGTTCCAGTCCTTATTTCTGGTCCCTTAGTGTCTATCATGATAGGAATGGGCATCCCCAAGTCTTTTTCTGCCCTTCTTGCGTTATCCAAAAGCCTACCATGGCTTTCGTAGTCACCATGGCTAAAATTCAGGCGGGCAACGTTCATGCCCGCCTGAACCATATTCCTTAAAACATCATATTTTGAGCAAGATGGACCAAGGGTACAAACTATCTTAACTCTCTTTTTCATCTTTACCACTCTTAATCATTCCATGAGCCGTCAATATCTCTGCCTTACCTCTTACCTTTATAGCGGATGTAAACTCGGTAAACTGGGAAATCCACACCTCTCCTTCATCCAGTTTCTCTGAATGGGAGAATCGTGTCTCCTCACCTCTAGTCAAACCTATAACGGAGACACCGTTCTCCAAGGCTTTGACTACTATAAAATCTGCCATTACTGATGGATATTCGTTATCTTTCATGCTTCCCTCTCCTTCCAGTGTAAACTCAGCTCTTATAAAACTTTCAACAAGTATAATTATAATGACATTCCGCTATTTTATAAACATTAAACACAAAGCTGTATTGCGTCACTATTAAGTTTATCGACTATGTCACTCTTCTCTAAAAGAGCATCGACCTTCAGAGAGCGTGACGTTAACAGCACTTTCTTGCCGTCACACAGGTATTCTACGATAACTTTGGCATCTCCAGGACAACCTTTCAACTCCTTACAAAGGTCAAGAAGGGACTTTTCGTCTACAAGCTCTGCGAAAAGCTTTATCCTAACCCAAGGACATAACTTTTCTGCAGCCTCCTCCATGGGAATCAGCGAATCTGCTATCAAAGAAAGCCCTTCTTTAACCTGGATCGAACCATTGACCAAATAGACTTCCCCCTTTGAGGGCTTTCTTTCTAGGTTATTCCATACTCCAGGAAAACATACCACTTCTATTTTGCTGTCATTGTCCTCCAACTCTATAAAGGCCATTTTATCCCCTTTGCGCGTGTATTTTTCCTGCACTTCCACCACTATACCTGCCACCACAGGCTTAATTCTTTCTGACTTCCAGAAAGGAAGCTCTCCAATGGAACAAGTGACGTATTTCCAGTACTCACTTTTGTGTTGGTCGCAGGGATGGCCCGAAATATAAAGCCCTGTCGCCTCTTTCTCCAGTTCCAATCGAGAATGAAAATCCAAATCCTCCACATCAGGTAGCTCGGGTTCTTCGTCAGGCTGCTCATCACTCACTAGATCCAACAAGGAACGCTGCCTTCCGTCTGACGATCTTTTCTGCACCATTTCAACAAATGCAGGTAACGCTTCCAACAGCTGTTTTCTGTTCTTTGAAATGCTGTCGAAGGCTCCTGCTTTGATGAGGTTCTCTATCACACCCTTGCTCACTACCCTTAAGTCCACTCTGTTTAAAAAGTCCCAGAAGGACTTGAAGGGACCTTCGCTTCTCGCTCTCAAAATAGCATCTACAGCTGCGTCTCCTACCTTGGAAACCGCTCCAAGACCAAAAAGTATCTCATCTCCATTGGCCGTAAATGAGTCATGGGACCTGTTTATGTCAGGAGGAGAGACGTGAATACCTGAATCCCTCACCGCCCTCACGTGTTTAGCCAATATATCAAGTTTGGAGTGAACATGGCTGGAGAGAAACGCTGCCATGAACTCCACGGGGAAATGAGCCTTTAGATAGGCCGTCTGGTAACTTATCATAGCATAAGCGGTGCTGTGAGATTTATTGAACCCGTAGCCAGCAAACTCCTGGATGATATCGAAAATTTGTTCGGCCTTTTTTTCTTCAATTCCTCTCTCAGCACATCCCTTGAGGAAATTCTCCCTTTCTTTCGCCATGACGTCCACTTTTTTCTTACCCATGGCTCGTCTGAGAAGATCTGCTTGCCCAAGACTATAACCTGCCAGTATGGATGCACATTGCATTACCTGTTCTTGATACAAAATTACACCATGGGTCTCCTTCAACACGTCTTCCAAAAGTGGGTGAAGGTAAGAAGGTTCCTGACGTCCGTGTTTGCACTCTATATACTGATCCACCATGCCACTGCCCAATGGTCCGGGCCTATACAAAGCCAAAACAGCTATAAGGTCCTCGAAACAGTCGGGTTTCAGCTTTCTTAACAACTGTCTCATTCCAGAAGATTCTAATTGGAACACTCCCAGCGTGTCCCCACTCGACAATAATTGGTACGTAGCTTCGTCGTCCAATGGTAAATTGTTTATATCCGGTGGCACCTTTCCATTATTCCTAATGTTTTCCAAAGTCTCCTCTATAACTGAAAGGGTCCTCAACCCCAAAAAGTCCATTTTGACTAGACCCAATTTTTCTACATGCTCCATCGCAAACTGGGTCACTACCTGGTCTTCTCCTATCTTTCTCACTGGTACGTAATCAGTTATGGCTTTGGGTGCTATAACCACACCTGCAGCATGTTGAGAACAATGTCTGGCAAGACCCTCTATACTCGAAGCGTAGTCAAGCAATCTCCTCACAGCGGGATCATTTTTGTGAATCTCCTTCAATTCTGGGCTCTGCTCCATGGCCTCTTCTATAGACGAAGCTCCTGGAGGCACCAATTTGGCCACCTTATCTACTTCCGCGTATGGCATGTCCAAAGCCCTTCCCACATCTCTTATTGCTGCTTTGCTCTTCATACGATCAAAAGTGATTATCTGGGCCACTTTTTCTCTCCCATACTTTGCCACTATCTGAGCGAGGACCTCTTCCCTGCGCTTGTCAGAGATATCTGTGTCTATATCCGGCATGCTTATCCTTTCAGGGTTCAAGAATCGCTCAAAGAGCAGATTGTAGCGTAAGGGATCTATCTCTGTAATCTTAAGGGCATAGGCAACCAAGGAACCCGCAGCGGAACCCCTTCCTGGCCCCACTGGAATGCCCTTTGCCTTGGCCTCCTGTATTATGTCGGCCACTATCAGGAAGTAACCGGCAAACCCCATTTCCTCTATAACGGCTAACTCATACTCCAGGCGCTTAGTATATTCTTCTGGAGGAGTCTGTCCATGGAACCTCGCTGCAAGCCCCTCTACAGCTCTGCGCCTCAGAGCCTGCTCTAAGGTCTCACCCTCCATTAGCCTGACCTCCGGCAAATGGTAACCAGAAAACTCTATTTTAACGTCGCACCTTTCCGCTATATTTACGGTGTTTGTGAGGGCTTCTGGCAGTTCCTTTCCGAATATGGCCCACATCTCCTCGGGAGAGCGCAAGTAAAAATCATTTGAACCAAACCGATACCTGTTGGGGGCATTTATAGTTGCATTGGTCTGCACACAAAGAAGGACATCGTGCCAAGACGCATCGCTTTTATCTAGATAGTGGGCATCGTTGGTCGCTATGAGCGGTATATCCATCTTTTTGGACATTTCGACCAACCTTTTGTTGACCAACGCCTGATCTGAAACCTCGTTATACATTACCTCCAGGAAAAAATTGTCCTTTCCAAATATGTCCCGATAAAGAGAAGCCCTCGATTGGGCCTCCTCAATGTTGCCCTCTAAGATGAGGGAGGGAATCTCCCCAGAAAGGCACGCAGACGAGGCAATTAAACCTTTGCTGTAACGGGCGAGCAGATCATGATCGACCCTCGGCTTGTAGTAAAAGCCATCAGTATTAGCTATTGAAACCAACTTCACAAGATTTTGATACCCTTCTTGCGTCTCGGCAAGTAGCAGAAGGTGGTAATTCTTACCTTGTCTATCTTTCAGGGTATGCCCTCTGGGATCCACATAGACCTCGCACCCTATTATCGGCTTTACCCCCTTGGACATACATTGTCCGTAGAACTCAATTACGCCATACATGGCTCCATGATCGGTCAAAGCAACCGCGGGGACCTGCCACTCTCTGACTCTATTGGCAAGCCTGTCACACCTAATAGCTCCATCCAGTAAGCTATATTCGCTGTGGACATGAAGGTGAACAAAGGGATTATTCATTTTCTACCTCTTCCTCGCTTTCCTGGCTGGCTTCCATCGAGTCTTCCTCTCTGATCAATAAGATCTCTCCATTTATAAGCTGCATAAGCTTCCGTAAGTTTGTATCTTTTAATCCATTTCCATTCTTAGGCTCTGTGTCTCGTTTTTTTACGTAAGGAGGGTCTACTTTTTCTCTCGTTTTGCTTGCTGTGTCCTCGTTTCTGTGTCCCTGACCTGGCTCTGAGACGACCTCCGCAATATTGGGAGTTGGGTCGTAGTCACCCTGAGGCAAGTCTGTTTCATCCAGGTCAATGGAACAATCCCCAAGGCGCAGCAAAACTTTTTTCCCTTCCCACAGCTTCTTGGCTCCATCCCTCAGTTTCCTGAGATTCCTAGGAATTTTCAACAGTTCAAAGGCCAATCTATGATCCAGAGAAAATTGGATTTCAACCTTTCCCTCTCCAAATGCAGGTTCAGCAGATGCCAACGCACAATAGATCATTATGTCATCGGGATAGAAACATTCGTGGAACCCTTCCCAACCTGCCTTCGGGGAAAGATTATCTTCTCTTTTAGCATTTACAGGTTTCGACTCTTCCGGCTTGGTTTCTTCTCGACTTTTTGGAACCGCCTCTCGCGGGGTTTGCGCAGGCTTCAACTCTTCGAAGAAACCTAACACCAAGCTGGCAGCGACATCGCTTCTGACCCCTAGGTTCGCTCTAGCGATGTTGTCAACACAGAATTTCATTATGTTCCAAAGATCTGATGTTTCCCAAAAGACCATTTCTTCCTTGAGAAAATCTTTTTCCTCTTGTGATATAGGTAAAGCATCCTCACAGTTTGAGCCCCATTTCCCCAAAACCCATAGATCTCTTGCCAGCTCGTAAAGGCCCTCAAAAAGCCTCTTGCTCGTAAGTCCTGCACTTAAAAGTTGCTGTAGAAAATAAAACGCCTCTTTTTTGTCAGTGCGCAATTTAACCATAAGTCTTTCCATATCTTTGCGACTGCCGCCACCCAACATGGAATTTACTGCATCAAGTCTCAAAACCTTATCCTCTCCCGCAAAAGCTAAAGCCTGCTCCAGGATCGACAAGGCATCGCGCAAGGAGCCATCGGCTTCCCTTGCTATTTCCCACAGAGCATCGTCATCAGCATCGCAACCTTCAAGCAAAAGCACATTTTTAAGGCAGTTTACAATGTCACCGCTTTTGATTCTATGGAATGGCACATGCTGACATCTTGATCTTATGGTCACCGGGACCTTTTTGGGTTCCGTAGTGGCTAAAACGAACACCACATAAGATGGAGGTTCCTCTAAGGTTTTAAGGAGGGCATTGAATCCATCAGTGGTTACCATGTGAACTTCATCTATTATGTATACCTTATATGGGGAAGAAAAGGGAGCAAGGGATACGTGTTCTTTAAGCTCCCTTATATTATCTATCCCCCTATGAGAGGCACCGTCTATCTCTATTACATCAAGACTGCTGCCTTCGGTTATGGCCTTACAACTGCTACACTCTCCACAGGGTTCCCCTTCATTGGATAGGTTAGAGCAATTCAGGGCCTTGGCCAAGAGCCTTGCGACAGTAGTCTTCCCGCTTCCTCTTGGACCAGAAAAAAGGAAAGCATGGGGCACCTTACCAGAAAGTATCTTGTTTTTCACTACCTGTACAACAGCGTTCTGCCCTACTACCTGAGAGAAACTCTTTGGTCTGTATTTACGATATAACGTAATATGGGACATCGGCCTGGCCCCCCTTATCTAAAATAATTTGCTGTGGGATGTTGCTTCTTGGCATTCTCCAAGGCTAACACAAGTCTCTTCCTTATTTCTTCAAGAGAGGGCATACCTTCTCTCATGTCCTTGTTATATAGCGCTATGGCTCTACCGATTCTCAAGGCTTTCCCTTCCTTGGTCTCCATTATGGCAATATCGTAAGGCGCAGTCTCGAGCTTTAGGTTTTCATCGATAACATGGGCTAAGCGTTCAAGGATTTCAAATACCTCGGGCACCTTGGGCCCCCAACACACCACCAGATCATCTACCAAAAGATTATAACGCTCCGCTGCCTCCACAACCTTGGTTCTGAGCAAACCCAATGGAATTTTTCTGTTTACCTGTAACCCCTCTTTTTCCATGGCCTTAAGGATGTAATCTATCCTCTCTTCCGTTTTAGGGTGGTCCATGAAAATACCAGGGTCCACGTACGGTCGTTTCAGTTGCTCCATCTTCAAACGTTCAAGAACGGTTACAGCAGCAGAGGGTTCATAACCTGCCTCTTGTAATATGTGAAGGGCCCCTAGGTCCGCTTCCCTCTCGAAATCCCTGCTGTAAGCGTTCATTATGGCAACCTGCGCAAGATTAGCCAAAAGCATCTCTGCCCCCTGACCTTTGGAGGCCACAGCCACCAAAAGGGCCCCAATGGTCAACTTTTGGTTCCTGGACGCTTGGCGGAGTATATGGTTTTTGTCCGAATGGACGATCTCATGAGCAATGACTGCAGCAAGTTCATCGTCGCTTCTGGCGAAATCCAGCATGCCTGTGGTGATGTAAATCCTGCCTCCCGGAATGGCAAAGGCGTTAGGGGACTTTTCTTCTATCACCTTTATCCTGTAATTCAGTTTTCTTTCCGCAAAGGGCGCACATTTATCAAGGACCATCTCCGCAAGGGCAACCTTATAAGGGTCAGTCACTACCTCCCAACGCTGTTCAACTTCCTTTGCTACTTTCTCGCCCAACTTATCCTCGTCATCCGAATGAGCAAAAGACGAGCCACTCAAAACAAACCCTGTCAAGATCAAAACGGCCAATGCAAAAACGGCCCTACCAATCAATTTGCCCAAAATTATCATGACCTCCAAGAAATATAGAAAACCACTTTTACTAATTCTAATTCATCAAGTTGTTCATTGAAACACTTTATACGAAGGTGGAAAGAGGTAGATTACCGTGGGATTGCCGTATTGTCTCAATTACTGGTAGGAGTAATTTCCTTATGGTCATTGCAGTGTCAAGATAGATTTTATAACTGCTTCCGACAGGATCAGGAACGTCCCCATTATCACATAAGAACATGGAAGAGGCGCTTTCCTTGCTCCCTCCACATTTCAAGTACAGATCAAACAACCTTATAGCGTTGCTTTTATGGCACACACCTTCTGCTATGACCGCCTGAACATGAGCCCCAGTCATACCTACGAAAACGGCGTCATCAAACAAAGGCAACTCTCTAACGCTTTTCGTCCTGTGGGCTGAGATATCAACCCCAAACTCCCTCATTACCTCTATAGCGCAGGAAGCAGCTGGATATCTCCCGTACACTGCAGTACCAGCCGATAAGGCATACCATCTCCCAGCAAGGCCCTCTTTCTGGAAGAGATAGTTCGCTATTCCCTCGGCCATTGGACTGCGACAGGTGTTTCCTGTACAGACGAAAACCATAAACTTTCTTTCTTTATTATCAGAAAATACACCTTTGGAGAACATCATGAAATCTTTTCCAACGTCACTTCCTTCATTAAATCTTCCACTTTTTCCCTGCTAGAAACCCCTTTTTCTATATGAAGTGCATCTTCCCATGCGCAAGCCATGGAGAATCGAATAACATCCTCTACATCCATACCCTCTATGAAACCTACAATCAATCCTGCCATCAGGGCTTCGCCTGCACCAAACATGGACACAAGGCCTTTTCTGCCGAACTCGGCAAGGTATACTCCTTTAGGAGTAAAAAAAACTTCCCCATAAGCTCGATAAGATGTGGTGGCCCATTCAACTCCATATTCATGCACTTTGGAAACCAGCGATATAAGGCTGTCCAAAGAAGTAAGGGATATTCCAGCCATTTGGTTTATAAAGCGTCGATCTATCTTGGCTATGCTTGGCCCAACTTCCAAAGCCTCCATCAAGGAAGGCCCAGCTGCATCAACTAGGGTGACAATGCCCTTGTTTTTTGCCCGGACCACTAGTTCCCTATATATATCTTGAGGAGCCCCTGGTGGTAGTGAGCCTCCTATGTAAACAAACTTCGCTCTTGTCAACATTCTATCGTAGTTATTCAGAAACCTTGCTAGAGCTCCTTCAGGAATGTATGGTCCGCTTTCGGTTATTCCTGTCTCCACATGGCCAATTTCGTCCACTATGTACACATTAGTGCGGGTTTCGCCCCTCACATGGACAAAATTGGTAGTTATGCGTTTTTTCCTTAGTTCATCCCTTATAAACTCACCGTTGAAACCAGCAAGGAACCCCATTGCCGCAGAGGAATAACCTAACTGGGAAAGTATCAACGACACATTTACTCCCTTGCCTCCCGCGGACCTATTGGTCTCACTAGCTCTAAACCAACCACCTGGTCTAAATTCTGGAACAACATACTCTTCATCAACTGCTGGGTTAAGCGTGACGGTTATTATCATCACCATCCCCCCTTCCAGTGTTCGAATGTGGAGGCAGGGCCAGACACCTTCCCTGCCTCCATAATAGCCTTTTAGTTGATCCCTATGAACTTTCTTGCGTCCTCAAGGCTTTCTATCTTTTCTGATCTGAGAATATTTCCTTTTGAAAGCTCAAGTAAAACAGGCATACTCTTTACACCTAATTTCTCAACCATACGGGCGTTCTTATATCCGTCAATCAGAGCCAGATCCTTAACGTGAGAGGTCAATTCTTCCAGTTGAGATACCAAGCTCATTTGAGCTTCATCGATGCTGGAATAGAGGAATATGAACGCGTGCTCAGGCTCAAAGACTTTCTGCCTCAGGTGCAGCTGTTCCGCGATGTAAGCGTAAGCAGCCATCGCTGCAGTTGCTCCATCACCTGCAGCTGTTATCACTTGTCTCAGGTATTTATCCCTTACGTCACCAGCCGCAAATATGCCCTCAACAGAAGTCTCCATTTTCTCATTGGTCTTTATCCAACCGCCAGGAGCCGCATCGACCATGTCTCCCAAAAACTTGGAATTAGGCTCCATTCCGACAAAGACGAATACACCTGCGACCGGCAACTTTGAATCCTCTTGAGTTTTAACGTTATGCAGCACAAGGTGAGTCACCATGTCATCCCCTGCGATCTCCTTCACCACGGTATTCCAAATGACCTCTATCTTATCGTTGGTCATAGCTCTTTCTACCGCAACTTTATCGGCCCTGAAGCTGTCTCTACGGTGAATTATGTAAACCTTGGATGCAAACTGGGTCAAATATAAAGCTTCCTCTACTGCCGTGTTGCCTCCTCCTATCACCGCAACTTCCTGTTCCTCGAAGAAGGCTCCATCACACACGGCACAATAACTTACGCCTCGACCAGTGAACTCTTCCTCTCCAGGTACGCCTAGTTTTTTGAATTTAGCTCCTGTAGCGACTATTATCGCCTCGGCTTCGATCGTGCCATTATCGGTTACAACCAACTTGGATCCATCCTTGATCTCTATTTTCTGAACCTCGGCCTCCCTGAACTCTGGACCAAAATGCTCAGCGTGCTTTCTGAAGGATTCAGCCAACTCTGGACCGGAAGCATGGATTACACCCGTCCAGTTTTCTATTTCATCTGTTAGGTTTATCTGGCCTCCTGGGACGCCCTTCTCCAAAACCAACACATCAAGTCCAGATCTTCTTCCATAGATTGCGGCAGTAAGCCCGGCCGGTCCAGCTCCTATGATGACCAATTCTCTCTTTTCCATTGCTATTCCTCCTTTTGCAACGTTCTTCTTTCTCAATGGGGTTTACGTTTGCCTTCTTTTAAAGACCATGACTCTATCCATTCCTGATAGGTCTTTCTTAACATCGACTAATTGAAACAGCTTGCCACCAAGGAGTGACAATCGGTCGCATTGTAGCGAAGAACCAACCTCCAGGGCAAGGTAGCCTCCACGGCCAAGAATTTTTTCGGCAACAGAGAACAAAAATCTGTAAAATTTAAGCCCATCACTTCCGCCATCCAAAGCTTCTAGCGGCTCGTAAAGCCGTACTTCCGGCATCAAGCCCGGTATCTCATTGGTGGGTATATAAGGGGGATTGCTCACTATTAAATCGACTTTCTCACATGATTTAGGCAGGTCCCATCCCCCGCTGGAATGCCAAATAAGTACCCTATCCAAAACATCTAGATTCTTAAAGTTTTGCCAGGCATACCATAATGCCCTAGCGGAGGAATCCACAGCGATTCCCCTGCATGTAGGCCTCTCTGAAAGCAATGCAGCAGTTATACAGCCACTGCCTGTTCCCCAATCAATAAAAACCCCTTCGTCAATCACTTCCAATGCAGCCTCAACCAGCACCTCTGTATCAGGTCTGGGTACTAGACAGCCCGGTCCTACTTTAAACGGCAGTCCCCAAAACTCCGCCTCTCCTGCTATATACTGCCAAGGCTCCCTGTTGGATCTCCTGTCCAGAATTTCCTTAAGCTTTTCTTCCTCCCTATCATTGAGCAAGTATTCAGGATGGCTATGAATAAAGCTTTTTCCCTTACCCATAACCCACTCCAGAATGAAATCTGCTTCCAGAAAGGGGTTTGATACACCTATTGACGAGAGCACATCCAAAGCCTTTGATCTCGCCTCGCCCAGATTCATTATCTAACTCTCCAAGGCCTTAAGTTTCTCCGACTGATCCGCTATTATAAGGGCTGAAATCATCTCGTCCAGGTCTCCATCCAGCATCTGATCCAGCTTGTACAAGGTCAAGCCTATCCTATGATCGGTTACCCTGTTCTGTGGAAAATTGTATGTTCGAATCCTCTCAGAACGATCCCCAGTGCCAATCTGCCCTTTTCTTTCCGCAGCCAATTCAGCTGTTTGTTTTTGAATTTCGTTATCTAATAGCTTGGCTCTCAAAAGCCTTATAGCTTTTGCTCTGTTTTTTATCTGGGACCGTTCGTCTTGGCACGTAACAACTATACCTGTAGGAAGGTGGGTAATACGCACCGCAGAGTCAGTCATGTTGACATGTTGTCCTCCAGCTCCGCTTGCCCTGTAGGTGTCTATCTTCAAATCCTCTTCTCGAATCTCAACATCCACGTCCTCTGCCTCTGGTAGTACAGCCACGGTGGCTGTCGATGTATGTATACGACCGCTGGATTCAGTAACAGGCACTCTTTGTACTCTGTGGACTCCGCTTTCGTACTTGAGCTGACTGTAAGCACCAACCCCATCTATCCTGAAGACCACTTCCTTGTAGCCCCCTATACCTGTTTCGTGCATGGTCATTATTTCAGTGTTCCATCCCTTTCGCTCAGCAAAGCGAGTGTACATCCTGTACAGGTCTCCGGCAAAAAGAGCAGCCTCGTCTCCACCTGCACCAGCTCTTATCTCCATTATTACGCTCTTATCGTCATTGGGGTCCTTAGGCAAGAGCAAGACCTTTAACCTCTCAGTCAACCTCTCTTCTTCGGGTTCCAACTCACGGAGCTCTTCTTGGGCCATTTCTGCCAGCTCCTTATCGCTTGCATGAAGCAGCGATCTGGCTTCAGATATTCTATCGACCACCTCTTTGTACTGTCTGTAAGTTTGGACTATCTCCTCAAGGGTTGCGTGCTTCTTGGCAAGCTTCTGCAACTCCTTTGGATCAGATATGTACTGAGGATCAGCTAGTTTTTTCTCTATTTCCTTGTAGGTTTCCTCAACTTCTTTAAGCTTTTTCGACAGGTCCATCAACATCACCGTCCGGTTCTTGGTTATAGCTTTCTTCTTCGCTCCCCAGAGCTACCTTCAGCGCCGTTATGGCGACCTCCAATTGTTCCAAGTCAGGTTCCCTCGTCGTAAGATACTGCAGCCAAAGGGTGGGAGACATAAAAATCCTGCCTAATGTTCCCTTTCTTCCACACCATCTTATTATCTCATAGGATATGCCTATAACAAAAGGAAGCAGTAGAACCCTAGAGCCAATCCTCATGGCGAGCCCTTCAGTAGGTATCGCTGAAAAAACCACTACACTAACTATTACTACAACCAAGAGAAAGGAGGTCCCACATCTCGGATGAATCCTGGAAAAACAACTTACATTCAGAGGTGTGAGCTCACTCCCATTTTCATAGGCATTTATGGTCTTGTGCTCTGCCCCGTGATAAGCGAACACACGCCTAATATCTTTCCACATTCCAATAAACGCCACATAACCAACAAAAATGGCTCCTCTCGCAATTCCCTCGATAACCCTTCCTGCCCCTTCAGAGGCACCCAAAAAATCTACTACCCAATCGGACATCAAAAGAGGCAAGACCACAAAAAATGCTATTACTGCCACGACCGCTATGACGACAGAAAGGATGAACCCTCCTTTACCTATAGATTCATCCTCTGGAAGGGCTACCTCCGCGGAAAGAGAAAGGGCTTTGGCACCGGTACATAGCATCTCTGCCATTACGGCCAAACCCCTTAAAATGGGCAATTTCCACAAACCTTTGCTTGTCCAAGGCCTGTTGGCCCAAGTTTTAGTCCAAATATCACCCTTTGGAGTTCGGACCGCAAGCCCCCACCTTGCAGGTCCCTTCATGAGGACTCCTTCGAGTACTGCCTGTCCCCCCACAGGAACCTCATGCTCCGCATTCAAGGAAAAAAGAAAGAAGTAAATGAATCTTGTTATATAGCTAAAAATCAAGGACATCCGCCAGTACTTCCTCTACAGTTGTATAAGGATTACCACACGAGGTTGCCTCCTTACATTTTCCAGAAACAACACATGCTGGGCCTGCCATATTAAATATCATTGGTGCTTTCTCCCTGGCCAAGGCCAACATCCGCCTGGCGACCTCACGGATCTCCCATTGAGCTCGTTTACAAAGCCTCAGACCGAAAAAGTGGTGAAGTTCTCTGGCGTTCATGGTAACCACTATACGAGTCTCCCATGAATGAGGCAATATATATCTCGCATCCTCCTTTGGAACTCCACTCTCCACAAGCAACCTGTACGTATCGAAACTTTTTTGGACCATCTCCATATACCTCTCCCTCAAGGCAGCATCTCCTGCTATCGAGGGGGGTACTACCACCTGTGGATTTCCCATCAGCACGTATCTTTGGCTTTGTTGAGAGTAACTGGCCAGTCTGTGCCTTACAAGCTGATGGGTGCACACTCTACTTAGGCCATCCATAGCAAAAGTGAAGGCAACATGCTCAAAGGGAGACATGTGCCCCGATTTAAGCAAATGCTCAAGAAGCTTCTCGCTCTTTCGCTCGTCCATACCTTCCTTAAGACTGCACGCTGACACATCACTGTAACAAAGCCTCGCAGATGCAGCCACAACCTTATCTGGCTCAGGGGTGAAAGCTAAAAGCTCTACAGATAAACTCATAACCACTTATGTTCTAAAGAGGGAGCTTCGCTCCCTCTTTAGCCCTGCTCTTTCTCTTCAGTTGCCTCTGCAGGCTTCCCAAAACGGGTCCCAGCATATTTGCGCTGAAACTTCTCGACCCTTCCTGCCTCGATGACCACCGCACCCCTCTTGCCGGTGTAGAAAGGATGGCACGAGGAGCAAACAGCAACCTTTATTTCCTTCAATGTAGACCTCGTCTCAAACCTGTTACCGCAAGCACAAGCCACCTGACAGGGACCATATTCTGGATGAATATCCTTTTTCAACAAAAACACCTCCACCAACACATACTTTACACCACAAGTAGTGAATGTATCACACCTAAACACAAAGCACAAGAGGCTGACTCACAAATGCATTACCCCCAACCCACATCGTTCGTGGTGAGCAACTGCATGATAGGCCGTATCTCCCAACACTGCAGCAGCTATCCACTGATCGTTTCTGACGATGCCTATCTTCGCTCCTATGCTGGCCTCTAACATGCTCATGCTTATGAATCCATTCAATGCCTCGACTGCAGCATGCATCAGTGCGTGCATCTCGTTGCATTTTTTCTCCACGACACCAGCGTTGAGTGCGGCACCCACCAATGCTCTGGTTATCTTCTGAGGCAATTCTCCCGCCAAACCACCTACCTCTGTGGCAACGGCTCTCCACCCGGTTGCAACTATCTGCTCCTTTACGTTCTGTTCTTCTTCTGCGTCGGTGGTAAGGGCTAGCAAAAGAGCAGCTCTTCCCACCTGGCTCTTTTGTTTGAGATCTATTTTCACGCTGAGCTTAACATAATCCATTTCAGGATTACTGCAACCTTCTCCTGTTCCTTCTTCTCTATTCTCCAGCCCATATTCTTTCGACGGTTCGCTAAATCCTATTAGTGCTTTCCAATCCATTTCGTAGCCCCCCCGGGAACTTATTCTTCACCTATTTTACACAACTTATGACCTTGGTGCATCCTTTTGCACGTAGAAACTGGAAAGCCATGAACCTAAATAGGGCTTGAAACATGTGTTGCATAAAATTATACTTAAACTGACAGTCAGGTAGATTGACAAGCTTGATGGATAACGTGAGGGGGGGAGGTAAAAGAGAGTAATACAGCAAAAGAAGAGGAGTTTTAGAACTAAAATATCAAAGGAGGCAACTTGATGATGAAAAAGGTTGTGGCACTAGCATTGGTCCTCGTAATGGCTATGGCATGTGGGGCTTACGCCAAGACATTCGTGTCCCTCGCAACGGGCGGCACAGGTGGTACTTATTACCCCGTCGGTGGTGGAATAGCCGATATAGTAAGCAGGAACCTTTCTGACGTCCAAATGACTGCAGAGACAGGAAACGCTTCGGTGGCAAACTTGAACTTGATAGGAACCCACCAGATCGAGATGGCCTTGGTTCAGAACGACGTAGCATATTTTGCCTACCACGGAAAAATGATGTTCGACAAACCTTTCAAAAACGTACGCGCCATAGCAACTCTCTATCCTGAGACCATACAAGTGGTAGCCCTCAAGGATTCGGGAGTAAAGACCATAAAAGACCTTCCCGGCAAGAGAGTTTCTGTCGGTGCCCCAGGCTCCGGTGTCATGGCTGATGTTCAGCTAATATTTAGGACCCTCGGCTTTAAGTTCTCCGATATGAAAACCGATTTCTTGGACTTTAACAATACTGCCCAGCGCATGAAAGACGGCCAGATAGACGTAGGTTTCGTCGTAGCCGGATTCCCCACATCCGCAATAATGGACCTTGCAACCATGCACGACATCACCTTGGTTTCCTTTGATGAGGAGACCATAGAAAAGCTCCATGCCGAATATCCTTTCTTCGTAAGGAACGTCATCCCCGCAGGCACATACAAGGGCGTGGATAAAGACACCACCACCGTGGCAGTCCAGGCCATGTGGGTATGCGATGCCGACCTCAGTGAGGATGTAGTTTACAAGATCACCAAGGCTTTCTGGGAAAACGTGGAGGATCTGTACAAAGTACACGCAAAAGCCAAAATGGTAACCCTTGATACCGCCCTTGAAGGTATATCCGTACCAGTTCATCCCGGCGCCGCAAAATACTACAAGGAGATAGGTTTAACAGTTCCTGAAGTGGAATAAGAGCAAAAATTGACACAAAAAAAATGGCGCCTTTAGGCGCCATTTTTTTGTTCGGTTCTTCGTGTCAAATATATCGTTAAATATATCGCGAAAAAGTTTTTCTTTTTTTCTTATAGTTTTATAGTTTTACGACGTTGGACGCTTGGGGGCCTTTGTTGCCCTGAGTGATATCAAAGGATACCTGCTGGCCCTCTGCCAAGGTCTTGAATCCTTCTCCCTCTATAGCGGAAAAGTGTACAAACACATCAGTTCCTTCGTCGGACGTGATGAACCCATAACCCTTAGACTCGTTAAACCACTTAACTGTTCCATTCATTGTCAAAATATTTCCTCCTAAAGCTTTAAAAAGCGAAAATTGGTCGCCGGCTGACCATGGGGAGAACTATACAGGAAAAACCTCCCCCCGTCAAGCGATATATTCACTTTTTCGTACTCCTTGAACAGGTTCTCTTTTTTTGAGAAATATCGGAGAGATATTACTCTGGAAGCGGTTCATAAATTAATTCACGACATATTACATAAATCCTTCATAACTTTGCTGTACAACCGCTGTGTGCACAAACCGGATCATGGTTATAAAGTCGAAAACTGGCCTGCCAGTGGCTTCCTGAACTGCCTTTGCATACGGGGGCAAATCGCTACACTCTAGTAGTATAGCTCCCACCTCTGGATGTTCCTCCACTAAGTTTTTGGATACCTCCACTACCTCCTGCTCCATTTTTTCTGAATCCAGAGTACCCTTTTCCTCCAAAATGGCTGTCCTGAATTCTTCCATTTCTTCCATACCTCTTATTACTATGTCCTCGCAAGTATCTACGCCCACAGAACGAAAGTGTTTCTCCGTCAGGCAACTAGCGTTTGCCGTTATTATGCCAATCCTCAGTGAAGGATTTAAAATCCTTCTGATAAAAGGAACCTGGAGCAAACTGGATAGAAAAACGGGTATCCTTAAGGCGGCCGCAACTTCTTCCTGAAAAAGAGCCATGAATCCACAAGCTCCGGTAACAGCCCTTACGCCCTCACTTTCAAGCTCAAGTGCGGCCTCTACAAAAGGCTTAACCAAGGAAGGATCTCTTTGGTTCAGAAGCCTGTCTATGGAGGCACCGTTTACCTTTTTGTACCTCACAGGAAAATCAAATGTGGTCGCGTTGCCCACGTTCCCAGGAATACACGGATAATGAGCATCCAGAATCAATATACCTATCGACTCTCCGTCCCAGCATCTGGTGCTATTTTTAATTTTATAAATCACCATGGCTGCCCTCCAATAGGTTTACAGCATTATAATATAATATGGTATATTATCAATAAAAATAACAAAATACAAACACATTGAATAAAAGTACAGCAAAACCAAGGGCTGATTTTGAGAAGTTCTAACATGTGCAGTATAGAGGAAATGATGGGAATGGCGTGCCCGTCGGGATTCGAACCCGAGACCTTTGGCTCCGGAGGCCAACGCTCTATCCAGCTGAGCTACGGGCACGCGAGACAGGAGCAATATTACCACGCAAGGAAGTTAAATTCAATGGATTTTGGAAGCCCCAAAGAACCACCACGGAAATTACTTATTACCTAAAACTCACTATAGTGACTCCGATGCCCCCCTCCGAAGGTTCTCCCAACCTGAAGTTTGTGACGTACGGAAGCCTCTTACATAGGGCATGGACTTCCCTCCTGAGTATGCCTTCTCCCCGTCCATGAATTATGGTGACCTCTCCGTAACCTGCTCTGAAAGCCCTATCTAGGTAAAGCTCAACTTCTGGTATCGCCTCGTCAACTGTCATCCCCCTGATCATTATTGAAGGAGGAACCGAAACCTTCTTGAAGTCTCCCTTTATAATTGGCCCTTGAACAGCGGCTTCTTCAACTTTCTCTTTTTTCTTCACTAACTTTAACTTGTTCAACTGCACCTCTACTTTAATGGGACCACATAACAGCACAGCCTTTCCTTCCTCTATGGTCTCTACGGTTCCTTTAGTGGATTGACCTATTATTTCAACAAGATCCCCTGGAGAAATTTCTTCTCTCTCCGTTCTTTCGTCAAAGGTGTCTTGTCGCTTAAGAAGCTCCTTTTTCATCTTCAGCATACGTTGTCTGTCCTTTTCAGTGGATTTATGCATTTTTCTGGTGTTGAAAAATCCTATTTTCTTAACCATCTCCTGATACAAGCTTTGGGCTTCCTCTATCATTTCTAAGGCCTTACGCTCCGCCTCGGAAACTATCCTTCCCTTCTCTAGTGCCAAGTTTCTTTTTTCCCTCTCCAATTCGTCCTTTAACCTCTGAAGGTCTGCCTCTTTAGATTCCAGCTGTTTTTTGAGCTGGTCTAGCTCCATATGCTTGTCGTGCAGCTCGTCCACAAGTCTTTCTTCCCCGTAATAGGATTCAAGGAGAACTTCTTCAGCCTTAGATAGTATTTCCTCCGGCATGCCCAAATGTCTCGCTATGGTCAGGGCATTGCTCTTGCCTGGCATACCCATAAGAAGCCGAAACGTAGGTTTCAAGGTTTCCGAATCAAATTCCATGCTCGCTGTCTCTACTCCCTTGGTGGACAGGGCATACCTCTTTATCGAATTATGGTGGGTGGTTGCTATAACCAAACTTCCAATGGATCTAAACCTTTCAAGAATCGCTATACCTAAAGCCGCTCCCTCTTGAGGGTCAGTTCCAGCTCCCAGCTCATCTAGCAAAAACAGGCTCCTTTCATTGGCTTTTTGGAGCATGTCGATCAACCTGGTTAGGTGAGCACTGAATGTGGATAGGTTCTGCTCTATGCTCTGTTCATCTCCAATATCCGCCAACATCCAGTCGATATCGCCTATTTCAGTACCCTCCTTACAGGGAACAGGAAAACCACACCAGCCAAGATATAACGAAACAGCCACTGTCTTTAGGGCCACTGTCTTACCCCCGGTGTTTGGCCCCGTTATTATCAGCTGCTTAAACGAGGTACCACAAAATATATCTATGGGCACGCACTGTTTACCCAATAGGGGGTGCCTAGCGCCTTTCAATTTCAGCATGGGAGAATTCTTCATCAACGGAAGGGACCAACGGTCTTTTCTCGCCACCTCCCTCAAGGCATACATAAGATCCAAAAGGCCCAGCACTTGTTCGGTTCTTTCCAGGAGCTTCTGCTTCATCAAGACTTTACGAGTTAGGCTCCGCAAAATTCTCCTTTCTTCCTCCTCTATTTCCTTCTCCAGGATCGATACCCTGTTGTTTATCTCTATCAAACCTTCTGGCTCCATATAAAGGCTATTACCGCTGGATGAACGGTCTATTACTATGCCTCTGAACTTATGCAAATTTTCCTGCCTTACCAAAAGGACTATTCGCCCTTTGCGGTAATGCACGTTTTTATCTTGGAGCATGCTGGATACGGACGGGTTGGACACAAGGTTTTGGGCTGCTTTCCTAGCTTTTGCAGCATAATCTCTATGGGCGGATCGCAGTCTCTCCAAAAGCTCCGAAGCCCTATCGTAAAGTCTTCCATCGTCAGCCAAAACATGCAAATCATCGAACAACTCACTCAAATCAGGTATTCTTCTCGTAAGGGAATAGAGCTCCGCGAAAGCATCCTTCCTGTCTGAAACAACATCTTTTATTCTTATTGCCAAGCCCACCATGTTTCTTATATGGACTAGCTCCACTCCACTTAGAAGACCTGAGACCTTCGCGTCTTCAAACAATCTACCCAAAGGGTTAAGGTCCTTCTCCCAGGGCAACCTGCCGCATACGTCTTCGTATTTGCAGAAAGAAACAAATAGAGCCTGCCTTTCTTCCACATGCTGAATGGAAGGTAAAGGTTCTTGTTCTCTAAGGCATAAAACACCCAATGGGCTTCTGCACTCTTTTTCTATAAGTTCCAAAACTTTAGGTATATCAACTAGTTGGAGGGTTTTTGCGTCTGTCTTCACTGCTTTTATCCGTCACCTTCTTGTTGAACTTCCTTATAGCTGTCTTCTGCTGGGGACTCTTGGAGCAATATGCCTTCGCCCTTCCAAAATTCTTTATATATCGAGATCGTATTCCATTCTTTAGGATCAACCTTACTCATCAAATCCTGTACGTACGGCAAAATAACCTCCGCGATGTTCATGGACACAGACTTTTTGACCCAGTAGTCTCCGGTAAACGGCACCACAAAAGATGACAACATAAATAACAACAGCAGAAACACCGTGCTTTTTACAAGGCCTGCAACTCCACCAAGGATTCTGTCCACAAATGATAAGCTAACAATGCGGAGAAAAGCCTTTACTACCCTTTTAAGGATTCCTCCGACAAGAAGACAAATAATATAAATCAAAAAGAGGCACAAAATCCGTGCATAGCCTGCATCCAGGGCAAACATCTGCACTAGAAACTCCGCAGCGTGCCCCGAAGCATACCATGCAAACAAGAAACCTCCTACTACGGAAAGGATGGAAATTATCTCTCCAGACAAACCGCGCAATAGACCTCGAGACACAAAATACACCGTCATGAAAAGCACTATTAAATCTACTGTAAATGCTATGCTCATATCTATTACGCTCGCTCTTTTAAAGCTTCTTCCAATTTTCTTGTAACTTCCTCTATTTTGTAAGCCATTTTGAGGCAACCCAAAAGCAACCTCTGTTCCTGATCAACGGAGCTTTCGACGCTTTCAACTGCTTCTTTAACGATGCTCAACACCGCTTTGAACTTTTGCTCATCCAGTCGAGTCAGAATGGAATACGTCTTTTTACCTACGAGAACATTAACTCGCCGAACCTCTCCCTGCAATTGGGTTGCCTCCCTCCTGAAAGCCGCTCTTTTCGCTTTCCACTAAAACCAAATTAACGCCCTATTCCATCACTGCTTCCTTTATCTTCTCCAACAGGGCCTTTATCCTTTCCTCCGTTTCCTTTTGCACTGACCTGAGGCTAGAAAGTTCCTTTTCTTTTTCTTCTAGAACCCTCCTGTGCTCCTCTCTTATTGCCTCTACTTCTCTGTCCTTTCCCTCCAAAATCTCCCTGTGTAACTCTATTTCCTCTTTCAACTGCCTGTTTTCTTCCATCAGCTCATTGATCCGTTTTGTCACTCTCTCCACAAGACTTTCAAGGTTGACAAGATGTTCCTGCATAAAAATTCCCTCCTTAGCGCAAAACGTAACCCTTTTCCTGCAAGGCTTTCCTTAAGTCCATATGAGCTCTATCCACTTCTTCGTCGCGAAGGGTAACTTCCTCAGAACGGTATTCCAATGTAAATGCCACACTAACCTTGCCTTCAGGGACTCCCTTTCCTTCATACACATCGAACAACCTTATGCTTCTTACATATTGAGACGCCAAACCCTTTATGTCCTCTTTAACCTTCTGGACTGGTGTATCCTCGTCAATGAGGATAGATATATCCCTATAAACGGCCGGATATTTGTCAGCTTTCCCAAAGCTACGGGCTTTTGATCTCTCAAGTACCTCAAGATCCACTTCAAACAAAAGGACCGGTTCAGGGAGAGATAGCTCTTCTGCTATCTTTGGTTTGAGCCTGCACAAATACCCTATTGTTTGGTCACCGCAAAGTATATGAGCAGTTTGTCCCCTATGTCCAAACGGATATTCACCTTTGACGAACTCCAAGGAGACGCCCCTGGCTTCAGCCAAGGCAACGATATCAGCCTTAACCGAAAAGAAGTCATCTTCCTGTTTTTCCCACACGGAACGGGGGTCTTTCCCAGGGCATACTATACCTCCCAGGCGGAGGTGCTCCCTAACGCCCAGCTCAGTTCCTTCTTCCAGATGGAAAACCTTACCTATCTCAAACATCCTTATGGGTTTTCTCCAACCGTTTCTTATGTTGGCAACAGCCGCTTTCACCAGGCCGAAAGCCAGAGAAGTTCTCATTATGGACTGATCCCTGCTCAGTGGGTTGGACAAAGCCACATAGCTGGCCAATACACTATTATCGGGAATTCTCAACGTTTCAAGCATGTCTGGTGACACAAAACTATACGTTATTACCTCCACGTACCCGCGCCCCATCGCGACATTTCTCAATTGACGTTCCGTTCGCATTCTTTCCGTAATATCCCCGGGCTTCCGGGTAACGGCAGGTAGGCGCGACTCCATCTTGTCGTACCCCCATATCCTGCCAACCTCCTCAATGAGGTCTTCCTCTATCGATATATCTGGACGGAAGCTAGGAACCTGAAAGATCCTCTTATCTTCATCCCTGGAAGTCTCTACAAAACCTAACCGGCCCAAAATGTCAGAAGCTAAATCCATATCTTCCAACAACAAAACTTTCTTTAATTTTTTCTTTGTCAGCTCTACGTATCGGGGCTTTTCATCGCCTAATCTCTCCAAGATCTCTCCAAGAGGACGGGCTGCTCCCCATTTACTCAGGTACTCAAAGGTCTTATGTAAGGCAATTGAAACTTTCGCTGGATCCACCTTTCTCGCAAACCTATAAGCGGCTTCGCTGGGAAGGCCAAGTCGTCTATACGTCTTGCTCACCCTTATGGAATCAAAATTAGCAGATTCCAGGGCTATTCTTTTCGTGTTTTCGTTTATCTCGGTGTTCTCTCCACCCATCACTCCTGCTAGAGCCACCGGGATACCTCCACTGGTTATCAGAAGATCCTCCGGAGTTAGATGTCTTTCCTTTCCATCAAGGGTCACTATTTTCTCGCCATCGTAAGCACATCTAACGGTGATCTCCTTATCGGGCAAAAGGTCATAGTCGAAAGCATGCAGGGGCTGGCCTAGATAGAGCATAACCAAGTTGGTAGCATCAACGACGTTATTTATGGGACGCATACCCAAAAGAGACAACTTAACCCGCTCCCTGATAGGAGAAGGAGCTATTCTAACGTTGTCCGCAAAGCCCAAAGCGTAAACGGAACAACCATCATCTTTTAAGGTTATTCCCTTAAACTCTTTCAGGACCTCGTTACCCAAGCTTTCTTGACTAATACTTGCATCAAGCTCCTTCATTGGGATATCCAATATGGCTGAGACCTCCTTGGCAAGTCCTCTCACACTCAAAAGATCTCCTCTGTTTGGTGTTATGGAAATATCCAGTACGTAATCGTCCAAGCCAAGGACTTCTCTTACGTCCCTCCCCAACTTTTCGTCTTTTGGGAGTCTCAAAATGCCGAATTCGTCAGCTATATCCGGCAGCCCGATCTCCTCTGCCGAGAGCATCATACCTTCACTTAAAACTCCATCAAACTCCCGATGGCCCATTACGGTTCCATCTGCTATGGTCGCCCCTAAAGCAGCATAAGGCACCACATCGTCGTCCTTCAAATTTTTTGCCGCTGTGACACACGTGGCCTCACCCATGCCCGTGTCCAATCTGGCCACAAGCAGGTTAGCATTACTGGGATGAGGCTCTATACGCTTAACCCTGGCAGTGACGACTCCCTTAAGTAGAGGAACGGGGCGTTCCACTGCCTCAACTTCTGAGCCTGTTTCCGTCAACCTCTCTGCTACCCGCTCAACTTCATCTACATCTATTTTGAGCTCTTCCCTGAGCCAATTCCAGCTTATCTTCATTCCTGGCGACCCCCTATCAAAAATGCAAGATCTCCTTCGAAAAAGACCCTAAGATCATCAAGGCCATATTTCAACATGGCTATACGGTCAAGGCCCATACCCCATGCAAAACCGTTATACTTCTGAGGATCTATACCGCCAGCTATCAATACGTTTGGATGAGTCATACCCATACCTGCAATCTCCAGCCACCCTGTACCCTTGCATATCCTGCACTCTGGGTTTCGGCCAGAGCAGGCCACACATTCTACATCCATTTCCAGGGATGGCTCAGTGAAAGGGAAATAACTGGCTCGGTACCTAACTTTCAGAGGACGCTCAAATATCCTGTTCGCAAAAGCTTCCAAGCATCCCTTCAGATCGGCAACGGAAATATCTTCATCGATCAAGAGTCCCTCCAATTGATGAAACATGGGCGAATGTGTAGGGTCGTTATCCCTTCTGTAAACCTTACCAGGCACTACTATGCGTAACGGAGCACCCATCTGGCGCATTGCCCTTACTTCCACAGGGGAAGTATGGGTCCTTAAAAGTAGCCCGTTATTCGTATAAAAGGTGTCCTGCATATCTCTAGCTGGATGATGTGGGGGAATGTTCAAGGCTTCGAAATTATAGAAGTCGTTCTCGATCTCTGGCCCATAAGCTACTGTGAAACCCATTGATGCAAAAATCTCCACAACTTCCTCCATCACCTGAGCTACAGGATGGAAACCTCCCCACTCCCTACCCCTTGGAGGTAGGGAGACATCTATAGAGTCTTCCTCTTCCTTCCTATCATAGAACTCTTCCAATAAGGTCGATTTTTTCTGAGAAATGGCTTGCTCTATTTCCTCTTTGAGCTGATTCAAAACTTGTCCAGCTCTGGGGCGCTCACTAGGATCTATATTTTTTATGCTCTTTAGGAGGCTAGTTATTTCACCCTTTTTACCCAAGAATTTGACCCTTATCTCCTCTAAATCTTCTGGTGTTCTTGTCTTTCTCAACTCTGACCAGAAAAGATCCTTGATTTGCTCTGTTTTTTTCTCTATGTCACTCACTTTGGCTGCACCTCGTTTCTCTTCATGATAGTTTGGCTTGCTCATAATCTATCAATTTATCCAAATCTTCTCGATACGCAGCCACGATCAATTTGTCCTCTCTACCCAAACGAGTATCCGCTCTGGGAATAAACTTGTCTGTGCCCCTTTTTATCAATAACACCATCGCGTTATAGCGGTTCCTGAACTCCAGTTCTGCTAGGGTTTTATCCACCATCTCTTCGCGGGATGCAATTTCGCCAATCAAAAAATCAGAACCTGGAAGCTCTATAAAATTGGACAGCGCTGGTTTTGAAACTTGCTCCGCCACTTTGAAGCCAAAGTCCCTCTCAGGAAAAAACACTTTCTGTGCTCCCATCCTCGCCAACACCCTGGCATGAATGGCGCTATTGGCTCTGGCAGCCACATATGGAACCTCCATACCAACGAGTAACGTCGTTGCTAGAATACTAGCTTCAATATTAGATCCTATGGCGACTATCGCTCCATCTACCTCTTTTGCACCAATTTTTTTCAGCGCTTCTTCATCAGTAGCATCCATTTGAGCAGCCACGTCCACTTTGTCAGTGATTTCTTCTATCCTGGCCCTCACCTTGTCTACAGCTATTACGCTGTCTCCCAACTCAACTAATCTCTCACACACTGCTCTGCCAAATCTCCCTAAACCCACCACCAGAAATGTCTTTTTGTTCCCTATCAATTTGGGCAAAATGACCCCTCCTAGCCTATAGGCACATTAACGTCAGCGTACGTAACGCGCCCCTTTTCTTCTTTCCTGGCTATCCCATAAAAGAAAATGATCAAGCCAACTCTACCCCAAAACATCAGCAGAATCAGCAATAGCTTGCTCCCGGTAGACAACTTTGGGGTAATGCCAGTCGAAAGTCCCACTGTACCCAATGCAGATGTAACTTCAAAAAGGATCTCTCTGAACGAGTAAGGCTCCATTAGCCCCATAATAAAACTACTTAGGAATATGGTCATCACATAGACTATAGCAAGAGAAACAGCTTTTCTTAAAACACTGTAAGGAACCCTCCGCCCAAAGAACACGACGTCCTCCCTCTGTAAAATTTCGCTATATAATGAAAGCAATAAAACCCCCAGCGTTGTGGTCTTCATACCTCCACCGGTAGAACCTGGAGAGGCTCCCACTACCATGAGCAAGATCAATATAAAACTACCCAATGGTGACACCTTGCCTATGTCTACAGTATTGAAGCCTGCAGTACGTGCAGAAACTGACTGAAACAAGGCATCCCAAAAGCCCTGAAAAACAGATATCTGCTGATTGCTCCTACAATGCTCGGACAAGAACAAAAAGATACAACCTAGGACTATCAACATAACCGTCATGATAAGGACCATTTTGCAATAGGGAGATAGCCGCTTGCTACGTTTTTCAACACCCACGATCTCGGTAAGAGGGACAAACCCTATGCCTCCTAAAACTATAAGAATCATTATCACCGAAGTTAAATAAATATCCTTACTAAAGGGCATCATGTTTCCTGGAAACGTAGAGAATCCAGCATTGCAAAAGGCGCTCACGCTCTGGAAGGTCGCATGCCCCAAGGCACTCAAAGGTTCATAGTAATCTATCAGTTTTCCAAAAAGAAGCAAGGTCCCGAAAAGTTCTATAGCCAAGGTCATCTTCACTATGTGGCCTAAAAGTCTTATAACTCCTGAAACGCTCTCTAAACCCAAACTATTGGACAGATAATACCTCTGCTGGAGGCTTACTCTGGCACCACGCAATATGAACAAAAAAGTGAAAGCTGTCATGACGCCCAATCCACCTAACTGAATCAACACTGCGACGATTGATTTAGAATAAAAAGTCAAATCAGACGCCGTATCCACAACTACCAAGCCTGTTACGCAAACAGCAGAAGTAGCAGTGAACAGGGAATCAATGAAAGTTAGGGGTTTATAGTTGTAATTAGAAATCCATAGAAGGAGGGTTCCTGACATAATCAACATCAGGAATCCCCACAGAATGACCTTCTCAGGTTCAAGTTTGCCATAAAACTTTTTGGGGTTTATTGTCCAAGCGCCTCCTTGGCCTTCTCGACCAGCGCTTTGAAAGCCTGCATGTCATTAACGGCCAGATCTGCAAGCATCTTCCTGTTAACCTGAATATCAGCCTTTTTCAGTCCGTTTATGAAGTTACTGTAAGATATATCGTTCATTCGGGCTGCTGCACTGATCCTTGTGACCCAAAGTTTCCTAAAATCCCTTTTCCTAGCCCGCCTATCTTTATAGGCGCTTGAAAGAGCGTGCAAAGAAGCCTCTTTCGCTCGTCTGTAAGTATTTTTCTTCCTACCCCAAAAACCCTTAGTTATATCAAAAAGTTTTTTGCGTTTCTTATCGCTCGCGGATCCGCCCTTCACTCGCGGCATGAGCGTTCACCTCTTTCATTAGATTCTTTTGTTTTTTTAAATAAAAGATTCGTCTCTAAGCGTAAGGAAGTAATCTTTTTACGTTCCGTTCCATAGTCGGGTTCAGGTATCCCTTCTGTTTCAATCTCCTCAGCCTCTTACTGTTCTTTTTCCGTAAAAGGTGTCCCCTACCGTTCTTTTTGTAACTCAACTTACCTGTACCTGTCACCCTGAAGCGCTTTTTTGCCCCCGAGTGAGTCTTCATCTTAGGCATGACTTCATCCTCCTTCAGCTACTTTTTACTCGGTATCGGTTAGATAATCTTCGCCTTTATTCCTTGCCTTCTGTATTGTTTTTTTCGTTATCCACCTTAGAAGGCTCCTTTTTCTTTTTTTGGCTCTGTGGCAGAGGTGCCAGCATTATGCGCATATAGCGTCCTTCCATTCTAGGTTCCATCTCCACCTTACCCACATCTTGGCAATCTTTGATTACCCTCTCCAACACTTCTCTGCCCTTGTCCAAAAAGGCCATCTCTCTTCCTCTGAAAAACACTGCCACCTTCACCCTATGCCCATCAGCCAAAAAGTTCCTTATGGCCTTGGTTTTGAACTCGTAATCATGTTGGTCGATCTTTGGGCGCATTTTCATTTCTTTAACTGTCTGCGCCTTGCTCTTCTTACGGGCATCCTTTTCCTTTTTCTGCAACTGATACTTATATTT